>LWDU01040134.1_pt1 | contig 83956 bp, 73 predicted proteins | sample 727161 | NCBI WGS metagenome assembly LWDU01 (sample SAMN04566230, study PRJNA314399) | hydrothermal vent metagenome | isolation source: deep sea hydrothermal plume seawater | place: Mexico: Gulf of California, Guaymas Basin | collected 2004-07-11
AAAAAAGAGCGCCCTCAGAAACTTTTCTGAAAACGCTCCGCTATTATAGCATGCAGGAAGTTATTATGTCAAGGGTTTGTGCCTAGATCAAGAAAATACCCTTAAGCATGAGGTCATATCCAGTGGTGAGATGCTCGGGCACTTTCCGGGATAGCGTAGAACCGGCTCATCAAACACTTTTAAGAGCTTGGATCTAAAGGCAGATTGTGGGTCTCCGCCACTCCCTAGGTAGCCATCAGCCCAACGGCCAGCACGCTTGACGGCCGCTAGAGCAAAGGTTCCAATCAGGTGCTCAGGGCCTCCTGATTGGAGAAGTTACCTAAGTTGGGATTGACATGCAGCGTTGGGCGCATAGACTTGGTGCTAACAAGGACAGGAAATCCAAATGGAGAATCCCGGGTAAATTGCCAATGCCTTTTGAGGAGACGCATCATGGAACACTACTTTGACCTGGGAAGTCATTCTCGTCCGGTCACGACCTCATCAGAGGAGGCGCAGCTGTGGTTTGACCGCGGGCTGAACTGGCTCTATGGCTTTAACCACGCTGAATCGGTTGCCTGTTTTCAGCGGGCGGCAGAAAGTGATCCTACCTGCGCCATGGCTCACTGGGGCATCGCCCTGGCCAAAGGTCCTTACTACAACAAACAGTGGTCCGACTTCAGCGAGCGTGAACTGCCCGAGACGCTTGACATCGGCTACCACATGGCGCGGCATGCACAGGGTCTAGGCGCCGATGGCACGCCCACCGAGCGGGCGCTGCTTGACGCCTTGGTGCAGCGCTACCGATCGCCGAAGCACCAGGAACCCGCTGAACTGGTGCGTTGGAACGACGTCTACGCCAGCGCTATGCGCGACGTTTACGCACAGTTCCCCGGCGACCTCGATGTCGCCGCCCTGTTTGCGGAAGCGATGATGGACCGCACCCCTTGGCGCCTGTGGGATCTGGAAACCGGAAAGCCGTTTGACAACGCAGACACACTTGAAATGGCGGCGGTGCTCGAAAAGGGCATGGCGCAAAGTGCCCATCCACATCCGGGTCTGTTGCACTTGTATATTCACACGATGGAGATGTCGCCCACCCCGCAACGCGCTCTGCGAGCGGCCGATCAGTTGCGCCCTCTGACTCCGGAATGCGGTCATCTTCGGCATATGCCGGCGCACATTTACATGCAGTGTGGCCATTATTATGACGCGCTGGAAGTCAGCTACAACGCTACTGCGGCCGATGGTAAATATATCGCCTACGCCAACCTTGGCCGCGACGATCGTTACCTCTCATCTTGCTGTCATAATTTTCATCAACTGATGACGGCCGCCACGTTTCTCGGCCAATATGAGCCGGCCCTGTATGCCGCTAATTCGGTGCAGCGTCTATTGACCGAAGATATCCTGCGCACGGAAATACCGCAATTGGCGCGGATGCTGGAGTCCCACTACTCGATGAAATCGCATGTGCTGGTGCGCTTTGGCAAGTGGGAGGAGATCATCGAAGAGCCGCTGCCTGAAGATAACCAACTCTATTGCGTCACGACGGCAATGATGCGCTATGCACGCGGCATTGCGTATGCGGCGCTGGGTCAACACGACTTGGCCGACATGGAGCGCGCCAAATTCGAGGAAGCGCTGGATAACGTCCCAGCCGAGCGCCGGATTATGAACAACGAGGCGCGCGCCATCCTTGGCGTTGCCGCTGAAATGCTGTACGGGGAAGTGGAATATCATCGCGGCAACTACGATGTCGCCTTTAAACACCTGCGCCAAGCGGTCGTTAACGACGATGCGCTCAACTACGCGGAGCCATGGTCGTGGATGCATCCGCCCCGGCACGCGCTAGGCGCGTTGCTACTGGCACAGGGGCATGTTGACGAAGCGGAACAGGTGTATCGCGCCGACCTGGGCCTCGATGGGGTATTGATTGCGGCGAAACGTCACTTGAACAACGTCTGGAGTTTGCACGGTCTGGCCGAGTGTCTGCGGGTTAAAGGCAAGGAGTCCGAATTCGCTCTCATCGAGCCGCAACTGGAACTGGCGATGGCACGCACCGATCCACCAATTACCTCGTCCTGCCACTGCCGCGTTGAAACCGCTTGCTGCCATTGACATCCCGGATCAGCAAGTTCGATTTGGCGCCGTTTTCATCGACCAAATAGCTGACCAAAATCCCACGATTGGACTCGGTTGAAATAGCTAAGAGCCCTCACGGCTGAGCTATACCGGATTGATCAACGATGGATCCAGCTATGAGGACGCAGTCGACAACCGCGCCTGGGAGTAACCGGTTATCAGACAGGTCCAGTCAGGACGTGGTCAATCACATATTGACCCAGGCTTCGGTTCTCTGTGAAATTAGCGATGTCGAGGCCCGCGCCGTAGACGATCACAGGGACGTCCAGTTCGTAGGTCGACCCGTGACTGCGTAGTTTATTGGGGAAATCTACTTCAGACGGGTCTCCGAATACAATGTCGTGGGCGCCGAGCGCCATGATATCTCCGATGCGCTCCGGCATTAGCTTAAAACGCCTGGCGGCCTCCTCTCGTGATAACGCCTCTTCCACGCCTTCTACGTTGCGGAGCACTTCAAGCGCAGCCTCGGGATTGTCAGAACGGCCATCTAAGTGGATGTAGATACAACCGCCAAGGTTGGAATGGTGGACCGTGTATTGGTCCTTGATTATCGGTATTGCCCTTGCCTTTATTCCGGCCCGGGCCAGGCTGTCCGGCAGGTGGAGCATCCGGGTTTTTGACGACATCCCATGGTCTGCGGTAATCAAAAACTGGGCATCCGGAAAAGCGTCTACCAACATCCCGATGCCCTCGTCTAGCAAGGCGATGTGACGGGCCGATTCCGGTTCGTCCGGTGCGTAGGAATGCATGGCATAGTCGGTGGTTGTCAGGTAAACCAGGTCGAAATCTTGCTGTGACAGAATGAACCGACCAGCGTCCAACACCCACCGGTTCACCTCCAGAGAATAGATCTCCGGCGGTGTGCCAACCCCGTCCACCACCCAGCCGGGCGGCTGCTCTGAAGAGACGCTCACGGTCGTGCCGGTACTCAGGAGACGGCGCAGTTTGTCCTTGGCGGTTACCAGTAGCGAGCGCATCCCCAGGCCATCGGCCCGCTGGAACATGGTCTCCGACTTGATGTATTCCGCTGATTCCATGTAGTGCTCGCTGTCTCGGTCCCGGTCCAGCCAGTAATTGGAGGTGATACCGTGCTTCTCGGGGTAACTACCGGTGACCAAAGATACGTTGTTCACGTTGGTGACCGACGGCATCAGGCCTCGCACATTAGACCGGGATCCGGCTTTGGCAAGTTCCTCCAACCTGGGCGCAGGGCACATGCTCAGGTACTCAGGGTCGAGACCATCGACCATGATTACTATGGTGGTGCTCATAGGCGTGACACTTGATCTCCTATTGAGTCGTTCGTGGTGCGAATTCTACTACTAAACACTTCCGATCCATCGGCCGTCGCGGTTGTGGCGAAGAGATCGAGTTGGATGGTCTTCGATAGAGACCGTCACACTGGAGGCCCCAGATAAACTCACGGCCGCCCTTGGTGCTATAAGCTCATTCCAAGGCGCCTGGTAACCTTTCCCCAAAGGTCATAGTCAGGTATTGTGGTGGACCTCTTCTATGCCGGGATGCCTGACAAGTCATTGATGAGCTCGGCGGACGTCGTAACCGAACCGAAGCCAAACTCAATAGTAGCCAAGGTCCCTTTGTGGCGGCCAATATCCATCGCGGCTACAGCGTCCTTGGGCACTATGATTTTGAAGTCCCGAAAATATGCGTCACGGATGGTAGATTCAACGCATATCTCGGTGGTAACCCCGCAAACGATTAGTGTATCGACGCCTAGACCCCTTAAAATGACCTCCAAGCTGGTATTGTAAAAAGAGCTATAGCGGGTTTTGTCCAAAACATAATCTTCCAACCGCTGGTCCATCCGAGGGTCTAATTCGGAGTCCCACGTGCCCATCACCAATGAATTGATCTCTTTAAATTTGGGCCCTCGGACCGAGCGGAGACCGGCGTCCTTGTAGTCAGCCCGCAGCACATATCTAGTGAAGATGATGGGGACATCAGCGCTGCGGCACGCGGTTATCAGACTGCTCACCGGCAATACTGTCTTTTTCAATTCGGTGATGTCCATTCCGCTTTTGTTCATCGAGCCTTCGTCATCGAGGTAGGCGTTCTGCATATCAACGACGATCATGGCTGTCGTGGATCCTGATAATGATTTATTATCGCTGGGCATCCGACACCTCGCTCGCTAATCTGGTCACCTGCTGGCCGATATTTTATCCGAGCCCCAATTATAATCCCTGGTAATCATGCTGCAACGGATAGGCATGTACGAGACCCTAAACACTTTTAAGAGCTTGGATCTATCGGATCGGGCTTTGATTCGACAAGTCTCGGCGGTGTAGCAAACAAGACTAGCACACCAGCCGACGACGCTACGCCAGCGAACACTAGTAAAGGCATTAGATACGAGCCAGTGGCATCGAACATGAACCCAGCTAACACTGGTCCGACGGCCTGTCCTCCGATCTGCGCCGACATCGCGAAGCCTCGTATCCTCCCTAAATGATTCCGGCCGTAGTAGTCTGCCCAAGCCAGCCTCGTCAAAAAATGCAGGCCACCTACACCCAGCCCAACACTCGCGGATGCTATCAAACTGGTGGGCACAGATGCGCTGGCGGAAGTGCCAATCGCCGCCGCGGCCACAACGAATGCCGCCGTAGACAGTAGGAACCGAACGGGGACGCGTCTTGCTAAGGCGGCCCAAATGAGGGCGCTGATTATCTGTGAGAAGGCAAATGTGCTGGCGGTCAATGCCGCCGAAGCACCTGGCAGACCTTGGTTGATGTAATGGGCTACCTGGTGCAGACTGACTCCGGCCTGCACCATGAATCCCGCCGCGGAGAAGGCTGCGAGAAGCCAGAAAGCCCTGGTGCGAAACGCTTGGTGGACGGTGAAGTTCGTTTCGGCAATCTCCAGTGGTGCAGGCGGCTCGCCAACTGGTTCACTACTTGTGCCTTCGGTTGTTTCATCGGGCAATGGATCCGGTTCTAACCCCATATCTTCTGGGCGTCTTGACATGAGTAGGAACGGAGGGATCACTCCTAGGGCAAATGTCAAAAGACCGAGGACAAGCCAAGCAGTCCGCCAATCCCACCCTGTGATGATGAACTGGGCTGCCAGAGGCATGATAGTGAGTCCTGCCCCCTTAGCGATGCTATCGGCGGCAAGCCCCAAGGGGCGTCGCCGAATAAACCAATTGCTGATCGCGGTGGGAATTCCTAGCTCTATCGGCCCCGAGAAAATCATTCGCCCAGGAACATATATGGAAAAAAACGCCGCTGGGCTGCCTACTAATGACAAACCAACGGCCAGGATTCCCGTTAGTAATGAGGATATGGACAGTAGGAGCCCAGAACCATGCTGGTCGACCCATTTGCCTACCAAGGGCGAAATGAACACAGCACATAAGCCTCCTAGGCTGACCGCACCAGAAAATAGCCCGCGGGACCATCCCAGGTCCTGCGTCATCGGCACCACAAATACGGATAAAGTAGCCACCGCCATAACCGTTCGCGAAGAGATACTGACCGCAACCGTGCTAGCGATGATGACCCACCCATAGTAAAAGGGTAATGAATGCGCCAAATTGTTGCGCCATTGGACTGCGTTCAACTAGAGATCAACTCCATGATCGCTTCCCGAATAATCGTGCATCAAAATTAAGCCCCCATTGATGAAGTCGGGGAGTATGCCAACACGATACTTCATCCGGATGGCACCGTTGAAGATGGCCAAAGTCGACCGGGCCCTTGGAACGATGTTATGTCTACCTAAATGTCAGGTTAACCTACGATCTCTGCCAATCTGTCGACTTGGTCGAGGTCCGTTACCTGGGGAAGGAAGACCATTTCATCTAGGCCGACTTGCTGAAATTCTTGGATGACTTTCCTGATGGCTTCAGGGGATGTTAGGACGCGGCTGGCGGCTTGATCTGCAGCCTCGGGTCCCAAGAATTGATTATAGTGCCGGTATTGGTCCGCTCCTCGATCGGCAGCGCCAAGGCCAAGGGCAAAAGCATTGGTGGCTACAAAGCGGGGCTTACCGTCTCGGCCGCAGTTCTCCCACTCTTCGACAACGGTTTTGTACATCGCAAGGGCAGCTTGTGGATCTCCCCCTCCTCCCAGATACCCATCGGCCCAGCGGCCAGCCCGCTTGATGGCTGCTGGAGCAAATGCTCCTATCAAGAGCTCGGGGCCTCCGGACTGGACTGGCTCCGGCCCTACGGCACCTGTTCCGTCTACAGGGTCTTCACCGGTCCAGACGCGTTTCATCAACGCCAGTTGCTCTTCAAAACGTCTGCCCCTACGGCTAAACCTACCCGAAACTGCTGCGTAATCGTCCTCTCTGCGGCCTACTCCGAGACCCAAAGTAAGCCTACCGCCAGATAGGACATCGATGCTCGCTGCCTGCTTGGCCAGTAAGGTTGCATCCCGCACAGGAGCGATGAGTATGGTGGTCATTAACCGGACTCTTTGGGTTACTGCTGCTGCTGCTGCTAGGGCAATGAGCGGATCCCAATTGGGATAGACCACGCGGTCGATTATGCCCACGCTGGAAAAAGGGCCGGAGTCTGCCTTGCGTGCCCACTCAAGGACAGAGTCGCGTGAGACCCCAGGGATGTTAGCTGGAAGGCCAATGCCGATTTTCATAAATTATCCTGACGCCAGTTTGATTCAGTGATCGCAGACAAGACTTACCAGATCGTCTTATGGGATTAACGCCAACACAACGATGTAACGTGGAAAGACCTACCTGATTCCTGCCAGTCGTTATGGTAACTCTATGTCACTCTGGCTCGGTGGCGTTAAATTGTGAATCTCTCTATCCAGCCGAGACTCCAGCGTTATGAGGTAAACTGCCAGAGAAATCACTGGCGTTTTTAGCCAAATCATACCATCCTGTGCGCAGAGTCGATGCAATGGCAGGGTGTCTGTGGATATTCTCATCTCGGGAAAATCGCTGCTCAACCAGGTTGCCGGATTTATTGCATTTTCGCGCGTCCCCTCTAAAAGGGGGTTTATTTTTCCTCGGTTGTCTAGTACTTACTAGATTATCGCCCGGTTTGAAGGGACAGCCCGATTAGTTGGGGTTGATTCTGGCTACCGCACAAATCTGCAGACCGGGCAGAACGTGAGGGTAGGAGCCTATATCAACTTGGTGCTAGAATGGCCCAGCGCTCGCCGGTCTGACATGGCCTGTGGTACAAAGATCGGGGGCAGGTCAAGATTGGTTTCTATGCAACCATCTGATCGGGGTATAGTCTTCGCTCGATTCTAATTATGCATAAGAGGTCGCAATGGTTCGGAAGGCCGTCGAGATCGGAATTTCTTTGGGCATAAGTCCCAGAGATACGTTTGACAACATGATTGACCTGATAAAGAGCGCCGAAGAGTATGGGTTCGACAGCGCCTGGCTCATTGATATCCCTACATCTAAGGATTGTTTTATTTCGATGGCTCTTGCTGCTATCAACACAAAAACAATCAAGCTGGGCAGCGGAGTAATCAACCCAATCACTAGGCATCCTGCTGTGTCTGGACGAGGGCTTGCTGCTGTCCAAGAGTTGAGTCAGGGGCGGTGCTTGGTGGGTCTTGGCACCGGGCACACCGATGTTCATATGCTCGGCAGGAAACCAGGCAGGATTAAAGATGTTGAGGAGGCGATAACCCTTCTCCACAAATTGTTCCGTGGTGAAAAGATCACGAATTACGGGATGAACCTACAGCTTCCGGTGGACTATGATCCAATCCCGATCTTCCTTGCTGCGAATCAACCGAACATGCTTAGATTGGCAGGCAAGCTTTGCGATGGCGTGATTCTCATGGGCGGCGCAAATGTAGAGTTCATTAAATGGCAGATGGCCCATGTCCGTGAGGGCGCTGAAAGCGCAGGAAGAACCCTGGATGATATTCAACTTGATCTGTGGTTCCCCATGTCCATCAGCGATGATAAAGAGCAAGCCCTTACGGACATTAGACCTTGGGTAGCGTCACAGGCAGAAACCTTCAGCTTCTGGAAAGATCTCCCGGATTTTCTTGAACCATACAGAGACGAGTGTGCCAGAATCGGAGCCGCATACGATAAGACGCATCACGTATCACGACATGCGGTTCACAAAGAGCTAGTGAGCGATGATTTGGCAAATTTTTTGGCTGTTGCCGGCAGTGCCCAAGAATGTGTAGAGAGAATCGAGGAAATAGCCAGCTTAGGAATCCATGGAATAACGACCGCACTTCTTCCGGGAGGTAGGAAGGATAGGCTGCGTACGATGTCCCAGACAATAATTCCGGCCTTGGCTTAAACATCCGATCCGGAGATATGCGTGAAATACGAGATAAACGGGGCAACAATTGCTTGGGATGACTCTGAAATTGGTGATCCCCTTGTATTGATTCATGGGCTTTCGGAATCACGAGCTGCTTGGCAGCATCAATCTCAAGAGCTCAGCAAGCACTTTCGGGTTATCAGCTACGATGTCCGAGGATTTGGCGAATCAGAGCTTGGAGTAGCCGAAGGCAGACCGCAGCAATTCGCTAGTGATTTGGCCGGGTTGTTGTCTAATCTTGGTGTTGATCGTGCGCGATTATGGGGATTTTCGATGGGCGGTGTCATCTCAATGCGCTTCGCTATAGATTATCCCGACATGGTTGAATCCTTGATTCTAGGGTCCAGTTCCTGCCTGATAAATCGGCAGGCATTGGAGTTCTTTAAGATTCGAACAGGACTCACTACAAGCGATAAACCTGATGAGCTTATAGACCTCAATGCCGAAGACGCTAAAGCATGCATCAGCATTGATCGACCTGATTTGATCCGAAAATACGTAGACTTGAGAACTAGCGCTATTCAAGACCTTAAGGGTTATGCGAATGCCTGCGCCGCGATGTCTACTCTTTTCGAACATCCTCTGACGGATGAATTGCCGAAGATAAAATCGCCCACTCTGGTTATCACAGGTGACCTAGATATGTTTTGCCCGCCCAAAGCATCGGGCATTATCCACGACGGGATCCCTGGATCGATTCTGCGCATCCTCCCAGGGGCAGGACATTGCGCCCATTGGGAGCAAGCGGACACTATAAACGACATTGCTTTAGAGTTTTTGTCTGGCATTGGGAACGGCTGACAGATTCCCTTCTGATTCACTTCATTTCAGGGGACGAAAATGGAACTTGGTTTAGTTGGAAAAACTGCAATCGTTACGGGCGGAGCGTCCCATATTGGGAGGCGGATAGCGCTCGATATGGCTAGTGAAGGCGCCGCCGTCGTCATCGCCGATGTTGACGATAAACAAAGTCATCAGGTCTCTGACGAGGCTAAAAAAAATGGCTGGAAGGTCGAGCCGATACAATGTGATGTTACATCCGTTGAGTCGGTCGAAGAGATGATTAAAAAGACCTTAGACGGGTTTGGCCAAGTTGATATATTAGTAAATAACGCTGGTTGGACTGCAGATCGCCTGTTCGTGGAAAAGCCACGCCATGAATGGGAGAAAGAGATAAATATCAATCTCTGGGGGCCAATAAACTGCATCCGAGCTGTAGTCGATCACATGATCGAGCGACGCTACGGCAAGATCATCAGCGTTGATTCTGACGCTGGTAGATCAGGTGAAGTTCGAGAAGTAGTTTATGGCGCAGCCAAGGCTGGCGCGATCGGTTTAACGAAAGGTCTGGCAAAGGAACTTGGCCGATACAACATCAATGTTAACGCCGTGTCTCCATCGCTGACGCTGCCCGATAGCCAAGACGAAGTCGGCGAATTGAGCCTGTGGCATGAATCCAGCTCTCAAGCAAAGGTTTTTGAGGACCCGGCACTCCGAGAAAGGATCGCCAAAGCATACCCCTTACGCAGGATTGGCAATGCGAACGATGTATCCCCTATGGTCGTTTTCCTTGCCTCAGACGTAGCAAGCTTTATCACCGGCCAGACGATTAGCGTGAATGGCGGCTACATTATCTAGATCGTACGTATCGTGCAAACATGGCAGTTCCACTATTTCAATGATTGTCTCTCATTGACCGGAGGATCGTTAATGCAGGTAGCATGCTGAAAGGACGCCGAGAAACACCGACTCACTTAAAAACCCAGTACAGGCAACAAGGTTTCTGGACCGATAAGGTGCTGACTGATTATCTGGAAGACTGCATCGTTAAGCAGCCAGAGCGGGTAGCAGTGCTTGATGAACGGTCTGGGAGTGTCACTTACTCCCAGCTTGGCGAACGAGCAACGAGACTTGCGCTTGGGTTGCACGAGGCTGGCGTCAGCAAGGGCGATTTCTTCATCATCCAGATTCCGAATTGGTACGAATTCTCAGTGATTCATTTGGCTCTGACTTATCTTGGTGCTATCTCAGTGAGTGTCCCTGTATCGTTTCGTCATCACGAAGTGGAATTTGTTGCACGAGCTACAGGGGCCAAGGGTATCGCTATTCCTGACGATTACCAGGATTTCAACTTTGTGGAAATGATGGGTGACTTGCGAGGCGAGTTAGCCAACCTGGAGATAGTTCTGGTGATTGGAGAGAACGCCGCCGCCGGAGCGCTTAGTTATCAAGACCTCATGTCTGGTCCACAAATGGTGGCTGACAGCAATAACGGATTTGGAGCGACAAAACCTCGTCCCGACGATGTTACCTTCGTGGTCTTCACCTCGGGCAGCACCGGTGAGCCGAAGGGGGTGATGCACACCTCCAACACCTTGGCTGCTATTAACGCAACCTATGTCAAAGAGTATGGGGTAAGCAGTGATGACGTGATTTTCATGCCTGCTCCGTTAGGTCTCTCAGTTGGGTTGATGCATGGCGTGCGGCTCGCAGTTTTTACAGGCGCGACGCTCCTGTTACAGGAACGATGGGAACCTGAGAAATCTATCCATATGATTTCGCAACAACGCGCGACTTTAACCGTTGTCGTTCCAACCATGCTCCAAGACATCGTGACCAACCCTAAACTATTAGATCATGAGAGCCTTCCATCACTCCGGTTGGTATGGGTTGGAGGTGCATTCGTGTCTCCAAGTCTGGTGCAGCGCGCTCATGCTAATCTCCCTCACACACTCATCAGTCCCGGTTGGGGGATGAGCGAAGGGATCGGTAGTTGCTGCAACGAGGACACTCCTGTAAGTAAAGTGCAAACGACTGACGGCCGTGCATTCCCGGGTGCGGAGTTAAAGATAGTTTCTCCCGAAGGTGAGGAGATACCCTTCGGAGATGAGGGAGAGCTAGCGATGCGCGGCCCTCAACTCTTCGCTGGTTACCTTCATCGGCCAGACCTCACTGATGCCGCTTTCTTGTCCGACGGTTTCCTTCGCACCGGAGACTTGGCCCAAATGGACTCCGATGGTTATGTCAAAATCACAGGCCGAGTCAAGGATTTAATCATAAGAGGAGGGTTAAACATCTCCCCTGTCGAAGTTGAGGAGATACTGTCGGGAGATTCTAGGATAGCCACCATTGCCCTAGCCGGTATGCCCGATGAACGATTAGGCGAGCGAATATGCGCGTTTGTAGTTCCTAAAATAGGCGCGGAATTAACGTTGGAGGATTTGGCTGATCTGGCCGAAAAATCTGGGTTAGCGAAGCAGAAATGGCCAGAGCGATTGGAGATATTAACCGAACTTCCTATGACGCCTACCGGGAAAGTTCAAAGATATGCGCTAAAGCAGTTGATTACCGAGAAGCTAACCGAGGAATCTAGGACAGTATAGATCTTGCGTTGTAATGGATGATTTATGACTTTTGACCCATTCGCTTCTGCGACCGATATGCTACGGGCCATGCAGAAGAAAGAGATCTCGTCCGTAGAGTTGCTAGAGTCGCATTTGCGTCGCATCGAACTCCATAATCCCGCATTGAATTCTATCGTGAGCCTAGATGTTGAGGCCGCACTAAGAGCCGCCAAACAAGCCGACGATGTATTGGCTCGCGGTGGTCATCGCGAGTTGACTGGACTGCCGCTGACTATCAAGGACTGTATCGACGTCCAAGGCCTCATCGGGACTGGCGGAGTTGAGCAGTTTGCGCACCGCATTCCAGACGACGATTCCCGGTTGGCAGCGAGAGTTCGTGCAGCGGGTGGCGTAATCATGGGAAAAACTAACGTGCCTCCCAATGCTGCAGATTGGCAGTCAGATAATCCTATATTTGGACGAACCAACAATCCATGGGATCTGGGATGCTCTCCTGGAGGAAGTACAGGTGGAGGCGCGGCCGCGTTGGCCGCAGGTTTGACTCCGCTGGAGTTTGGAAGTGATATTGGAGGTTCAATACGAATTCCAGCAGCGTTTTGCGGTGTTTTCGGGCACAAGCCGAGCGAGACTGCCATACCCAGAAGCGGCCATTTCCCTGGTTCACCACATCCAAATGCTGCAGCAGTGATGTGTGTTCAAGGCCCTCTTGCCAGAACTGTAGGAGATTTGGAGTTAGCCTTCAACGTTGTATCTGGGCCAGATGTCGGAGAGGATGCGGCGTGGAACCTAGCTGTTCCGCCACCGCGCCACGATCATTTGGCTGCGTTTAGAGTGGCGATTCTGCCGACCATCCCGTGGCTGCCTGTAGACGATGAAATAACTGCTACGGTAGAGAATCTTGCTGCAGAACTTAGCAAAGCCGGTGCCCAGATCGAAATCATTCAGCCCGATGGATTTGGGGATTTACGCCGACACCACGAATTATATTGTTGTTTGTTATCTGTATGGTCTTCTATAAACTCCTCAGAGTCCAGGAAACAACATCTTGCTGAGAATCTGCGTAAAAGCGACGAGTTTGGGGAATTCTACGCCCGAGGTCTCTTAGCTAGTGCTTCCGAATACCTCATCTGGCATGCAGAGCGGGAGGATCTTCGCCGCTCTTTTCGGGCGTTTTTCAGTGAGTGGGATGTGATGCTGGCCCCAAACAATATCGTTCCACCGTTCCCTCATACTAAAGCTCCATGGCCTGATCGTTGGCTAAATGTAAATGGCCACCAAGTGCAATATGGACTACAAAATGTCTATCCGGCGGTTGCTACTCTTAGCGGCCAGCCAGCTACCGCCTTCCCGGTCAGTCTGAACGATTCTGGTCTTCCAGTTGGATTGCAGGCGATCGGCCCGTATCTAGAAGACAGAACTACGATTAGATTCGCTGCGTTGATCGAATCAGAATTCGGTGGATTTCATCCTCCTCCTGGGTACTGATTTGGCAGTGGACTACCGCAATTGATACTTTAGGAGATTGCATGCCTGACCTTATTTTCAAGAAAACAGGCCATATTGCTTACTTAACCATTAATCGGCCAGAAAAAATGAATGCGATGAATCTAGAGATTCTGAATGGGTTGGATGACGCATGGATCCAGATAAGGGATGATTCTGAGATTTGGTGCGCCATAATCAACAGCGAAGGAGATAAAGCCTTCTCTGCTGGAGTCGACCTTCAGGAGATTTCGAATATTGCGCAGATCGCCGATTCGGGTGACCTGCAAGCGGCGAAAAAGCTGCAACCACAGCTTCTTTGGAAGTCCCTGGAAGTTTGGAAACCTATCATCGCTGCGGTAAACGGTTATTGCCTGGCTGGCGGTCTGGAATTAGCGTTGGCTTGCGATTTTATAATTGCCTCAGAAAGCGCCTTGTTCGGGCTCCCAGAGGTGAGCAGGGCGATAATTCCAGCTGGTGGTGGCACCCAGAGGCTTCCTAGGGCAGTCCACTTCCGCAAGGCACTGGAGATGCTACTCACAGGAGAACGTATCGACGCCCAGGAGGCATACAACATTGGATTGGTAAACCACGTAGTACATTACTCGAATTTGATGTCGACTTGCGAAGAGTTAGCAAACAAGATCAACCGCAATGGACCTTTAGCGGTGAGAGCCATAAAAGAGTTAGCATACAAGGGAATGGATATGGAACTTGCTCAGGGCATTGCCTTTGAGGGATTGTTGTCTGACCGGATCAGTACCACTGAGGACGCGAAAGAAGGTCCGCTTGCATTCACAGAAAAGCGAGAAGCAACATACAAGGGACGCTGACTAGAAATAGCAGGCAAGACCGAGACCATCGCCCTACAAACAGGCACCGACTTGACGTACCGGCAATTCCGTTCGAGCGTCGACACCGGTACACCAGAGATATCGAGATATTTAGGTAGGAGTTTGCCTCTGCCGCTGAAGACTCCAGCAGGAGACCTCTCACGTAGCTCCTTCCGGCTCTATCTAGTAGTAAAGAGGCCGGCCTTCCCTCTGGGCTTCTAGCAGTTCCCTTGGCCGGCACTAGCCTGCCCTGGGCCGATCTTTATTCAGACAAGAAAGAGATCAGCTCCTCGTTCACTTTGTCTGGGGCTTCCCATTGCAGGAAATGGCCGTAGTTGCCCATGTCTTTCCCTCGGACCTTGGGGAACACTGACCGCCAAGCATCGTCCAGTGGCCCGGCACCAGATGCCTGGGCCGTATTGATCCGGCGCGAACCGTACAAGAACAAGACCGGGGTCTGTAATACCCTGTCGGCGTCCGCCTGCCAGTGAGGTGGGTCCTCATAGGCGGCAGCCCTGTAATAGCTAAAGCCGCCCCTCAGTGCGCCGGGTTGAGAATACGCCCGGACGTATTCGGCGACTTCCGTAGCGCTTGGGGGGTATTTGTTGATGGTCCAGTCCTTGAAGATATGGCGTAGATAGGCCTCTTCTCGGCCTTCGATTAGTTTTTCGGGGAGGTCGAACTGCTGGTGGAAATATGAGTGCCACCGCTCTCGCACCACTGTTGGGGCCTGGGGTCCCAATTGCTCCATCGGAGGCGTGGAGTCCAAAAGCACCATGCGGCTGACCATCTCTTCGTGGTCGAGAGTGAACCGGTAGGCCACCCGTACGCCGATATCATGGGCTACGATGGATATCTGTTGGTAGCCCAGTTGTTTGACCAGTTCGTAGATATCCGATGCCGCAGACTTGGTATCGTAACCATGCAGCGGCTTGTCTGAATACCCGAAGCCCCTCAGGTCCGGAACGATCACCTGGTAGCGTTCCGACAGGACCGGGATCTGGCGGCGCCAGCCATACCAGAACTCAGGCCAACCATGGATGAAGACCACGGGCTCGCCTTGACCTTCGATCACGTAATGGATGTTGATCCCATCGTCTACATATCTTGATAGTTGCTGGACCCATGGTCGCGGTGCCATGAACCTTATCGGTGGGCGAATCGGTTACGTCAACATCATTCAAACAGATTAAACTGATGAAGTTACACAAAATGAAACAGGAGCCAAAATGATAGTTCGCTTATACAACGGGGAAGATGGTCAAGCACACTTCGAAGACCTTAGTGTCCCAGCCGGGGATACGGAGACCGTCGCCCTCCAAACCGGTGCTGCCATGGAGTACCGGCGGTTCCCTGACGGGACCTTCAATGATTGGCACAATGCTCCCCGGGTCCAATATGTCATCGTCCTTTCCGGCCAGATGGAGATCGGGATTGGGGACGGCACAAAACGGATGTTTAACCCGGGTGACATATTGCAGGTGGAAGACTTGACCGGACAAGGCCACAGTACCCGCTCAGTGGGTGAGCGTGTCTCGGCTAGCGTGGCCCTGTCGGTTTAAGGCGTTAGTTCAACTAGATTCCAACCGACTAGCAACTAACTCTTCAGGAATACCCGCGGATTTAAATCAGCTCAATTGCCTGGTTGGAAACGGTGGCTTAGTTATTGAGCCCCGACTGTTACAAAGCCCGATCAAATAGCAGGAAAAGGCATCACCGACGACCCGGTCAGTCAGCCGTGAGACGCTCGAAGGAGGTCTTTGGGAAAGAAGCCAACAATGTCGCCTTGCTCTCTGAGCGGTTCACGAAACCGTGCTTCACTCCTGCCGGGGCTAAGACAGTGTCCCCTGGTCCCAGCGTGACCACCTCGTCTCCCAGCACCGCCTCTAGGGTCCCTTCCACGATGACCATCGCTTCTTCTGTGTCGGGATGGATATGGGTGGTGACCCTGGCACCAGGTTCGATCTCAAGATGCCCCACCCAGAGGGATTCGGCGATGGTCCTGGGGATACCTGGATAACCCTCTTCCGTCTTGGCGTTGGCTCGGTACAAGATAGGCATCAGTTCACCTCTTCCTTAGGAACGACTAGGCTACCACGGTTTGTACCTGAACCCCAATCATCTATCAAGCCGGCAATCTCATCGGCCAGCTTCTGACCTCCTTGGACAGACGGTTCGATGGGGTTCGCGTAGTCCCCGCTAATTTCCACGTACTACCCAAAAATCATCGGCCTGCTTGTCGAATTTGCCATGTCCCAACCTATCGTCGAGCCACACCCAGGATTTGTTCAACCACCGCCACTTAAAGTTCCTTATAAAGAAGCGAGGTACCGCATATCTTCTTAGGGGCGGCTTGGTCCATGCGCACCTGCGGACGCAGGTACTACAGGTGGTCCCAACACTGATCTGGAAGGTCATGCACTTCTTAGCATCTACCTTCCAGGTTAATACTCCCGACGCATTGCTCTCGTCCAAAGCCTCGAAACTACGGTTGCCTGTTGTGATCGCTTTCGTACCGCACTTCGGGACACATTTCAAACATGAGTTACAGAATTCAGTGATGCCCGAGTCCACTGCGCCCAAGGCCTCAAGCGGTAGGTCGGTGAATATCTTGGAGATTCGGCAGCGTGATCCCACCTTAGGGTTGATTAATAAACCATGTCTCCCTAGCTGGCCGAGGCCGGCATCAACGGCCAGTGGGATGCTTAAGGCAGTGTCATTTGCTGCGGGTATGGCGTTGTACCCCAGTCCGCGTATGAACTCAGCCAGCATCCACAGGGTCGGCGCCATTCGGGCATATGCCAGAGTACTGAGACCCTCGGTGAGTAGGGACGGTGCATGGTCTGTACCGTCCACATCCTTACCCCATTCGTGGAGCAACACCACTACGTTGTTCATCTCCTTCGGGATTACCCGTGTCCCATCTTCAAGACGAATGGGTTGGTCGTACTGTTCGTAACCGGGTTCATCGGAGAACTTGATTGGGTATTCCTTTTTCGTCTCCGAATCGAAGTAATGGGAGTATACCCAGCGGCGGTCCAGCTCGGCAAAGCCAACTTGGTCCGCTCCGAACAAATGAGCGGCCTTACGCACAATCTGGGAGGCCTCTTTAGGGGAAGTATCAGGTCGTCCCGTCGGCGAGGGCTCCACCTTGGATTGCCATGCAGTAGCTGGAGCGTCTGCCTGATTCTTTGAAAAGTCCATAAGGGACAGCAAGGAGTCTGCCGCGGAATCTAGACTCCACGCAGTAGACTCGAAACCAGCGCGTCCCTTGTCCGTAAGCTTCCGTTGCTTGACCTTTAGTTTGTCTCGTTGAGCTTTGACTTGGGCGTCCCACACCATCTGTGAGCCCATATGGTCTTTCTGATTGAAACGAACGTACGAATCTTGCACTTGGTACATTTCAGCAGCTGTGACGCGGGGTTTGGCATGCCGACGCAACGTGATATTCATGCCACGGAACCTCCTACCGGTAACTGATTGTCACCTATTGGGTCTGATGGGCTCTTAGTGGACCTTGAGTTTCTGAGCGAACCAAGTCCGAGTTTATGATGTAGCCTGGAACCCGAAAACCGATTGATCCGTCTAGAATCCGCAGTTCTCTAGCGGTTTTCGCTGGTCGTTCGAATTTGCCCGAAAAGTTGCCGATATTATGACACGAATTATATGCGGTGCTGTGTTGCTGAAGACTTCTTGAGTCCCGATCACCAGTTAAAAATTAGATTTCCTAGCATCTACAGCACACCCGATCCAAGTCTAGGCGCTCCGACCGATATTATAATGAACACACCTTCCTCAGAAAACTTTTAGATACGGCTTGTCTCAATCAGTCCGTTTAAAGTGTAGCCCTCGATCGACTTACCTCTCTTGATTGAACCGGCTATCATATGCATCTCAACGTGCTCTCCCAGCAACTGTTGGCGGCACATGAACCTTTCATCGATACCCCACATCCTTACCATGGCTAGCTCCTCCCAATATTTGTTTCGTAGGGTCGTTTCATGTGTTTGGCAGTTGAGGTGGCCTGACTGGTTTAGTCACCAACTTTATTTGCCGCCCGAGGATTTCCTTTTAGTCGGTATATTCCTACTCATGCACTACGCAGCGCCACAATTGGGTCGACATTAGCGGCCTTGAAGGCCGGGTAAACTCCGCTGATGAATCCTACGGATACCGCAACACCTGAGGCAAGTCCGATGCTCCAGAGTTTGATTACTGTGTTCAATTCCTGATCCATTAATTGTTGTCCTCCAACTCCAATGCAAACTCCAACACCAAGCAGGATACCCAAAGCCCCACCGACAGTACTCACTGTTAGGGCTTCTATAATGAATTGGGTGGCGATGTCGTTAGCCGTAGCCCCCACAGCCCTCCGAATACCGATCTCCTTAGTCCTCTCGACTACTGAAACTAGCATTATGTTCATGACGCCTATTGCGCCGACAAGAAGCGATATACCTGCAATGCTTCCTAGAAGGATTGATAGAGTGGCGTTAACCTCTTCCTGAGCCGAGATTAATTCGTCCTGAGTTTGGATGGTGAAGTCCGGCTCTCGTACAGCGTGGTGTCGGAGAAGGAATTCGGTTACTTCAGCCTTTATCATCTCTTGGTCGACGTTTGGATCAGAGCGAATCGTGATCTGGTTGATGTTAATTTCGCCTTGAGGATTCCTGAGGAACGCGATGCGGCTTTGGAGAGTGGGGACCGGTATAAAGACATAATCGTCCTGGCTCCCTTCTCCTGACCCTCCCTGGGGCGCCATAACTCCGACCACTCGAAAATTGAACGCGACTCGACCTCCTGCGAACGACAATCTGACGGTTTTACCGATTCCATCGTTGTCTGGAAAAAGGCTTTTCCCGACTTCTGAACCCAGTGCTATCGATAAGGCTTTCCGGTCTACATCTTGCTTATCTATAAACCGACCATAATCTGTTTCGAGGCTTCGAACAGAGGCGTAGTCCGCTGTTGTGCCGATTATTCCTACCCCTAGATTGTTGGATCCGGCGATGGCTTGGGCGTCGAAATTTAATTGGGGTACAACTCCAATCACACCAGGTAAAGATGCTTCTTTGATCGCATAGGCATCACTCGCTACCAGTGTCAGTCCAGAACCTGCTTGACCGCGCGCACCCGTTTGCTGATCGTCAGATGCTGCGGGTCGGACGAACGTGAGATCTGATCCTAATCCAATGATTTGAGCTTTTACCCCTTCTTGTGCTCCTTGACCCACAGCTACCATGATAATCACCGAACTCACACCGATGATAAGACCGAGTAGAGTTAGGAAGCTACGCAAGGGATTTGACAGCAGTTCCTTAACACTGGTCATTACAGCGTCTAGAATGGTCATATTTTAGTCATCCTTCTAGACGGGTCTTTGGTGAAGCAGCGGTGTGGTCATCGCGAATAAGGCCGTCTCTCATGAGGATAGATCTCTTACTCCAATCTGCGATATGGGGTTCATGGGTTACCACCACTACGGTGATTCGGCGCTCTTCAACTAGGTCGCTCAAGATTTCCATGATCTCGTTGCCAGTATCGGTATCAAGGGCCCCTGTAGGCTCGTCGGCCAATATTACTTGAGGATTAACCACCAAAGACCTAGCTATCGCTACGCGTTGTTGCTGTCCACCTGATAGTTGATCAGGGCGATGGTGAAGGCGGTCGGATAGTCCTAGTCGATCCAATGCCTCAGAGGCACGTCGTCTTCGGTTCGGGACCTGGTTGTAAAGAAGCGGTAACTCTACCTGTTCTAATGCAGATAACCTTGGTAGCAAGTTGTAGTTCTGAAATATGAAACCGAACCAGCGCCCCCGCAAAGCGGATCTAGACTTGTCTGACAGGTTAGCTACATCTAAGTCTCCAAGTAAATATTGGCCTTCTGTGGGCCGGTCCAAACAGCCTAAGATGTTCATTAGAGTAGATTTACCAGAACCTGATTGGCCCATGATAGATACAAACTCCCCCGACTCAATCTTCAGATCGAGCTTATTCAAAGCGTGCACCGGGCCGGCGCCGGTCCAATATGCTTTGGAAACTCCACGCAGTTCTATCAACGGGGGGCGCCTCTTTGTCCAGGTCTATTCGTAGGGCGATTGGACGGATTGGAGATTGGAATAGAAGCATCTGATGCACCGGGAAGTAACACGACTTGACCTTCTTCCAATCCCGAAATAATTTCAGTTTGATCCCCGTTCGTAATACCCGTTCTCACACGTACATTAGTGGTTGTCGTTTGATCTTGACTCATCACCGTAACAACTTCGCGTCCGTTGTTACTTTGAACCGCTCGGGTAGGCACTATCAGAATGTCCTCTTTGATTTCAAGTAACATCGTTACGCTAGCGTTCATGCCAATGGCAGGTTTAATCCTAGTCCCGTTAGAATCATTTAAATTAGCAGGCCTCCCTCCTCCAGTAACATTTCCAGAAATGCATTCCTCTCGGATCTGGCCCATCTCTTTAGGTGTCAGATCACTTGGGTCAGAGACATCCCTACCAATTACTTGAGTGGCACACTGTCTGAGAGCTTGTATATCGATTCCTGATCCCATGCCGGGGCTTGGTCCTGTGATTAGTGAGCCGTTTGATCCCTGCAGCAACGAACCTAATCTAGGCAGAATCTCTGCAGACTGTCGTAAATTGAGAAATTCGGCCTGGGCGGGATAAGTGACAATGCCTTGGGTTATTTGAGGCATGGAGGTGATGTTGCCTAGCTCAATGATGAAAGGCTGATCTGGGATCGAATCAAATATAGCCATGCCTATGTCTCCAGGTGCTAGTCCAATAAAATCTGATTCCGATACGGTCAGGTCTACTCCGACCGAGTCGAGATTGACTAACGAAAAAGCACTAGTAGAGGCTGTAACCCAGACTCCCTCCGATACGTTGACAGCTCCGATTTGTCCTGAGAACGGAGCCAAAAGCACCATGTCGGTCAAAGTTCCTTGAGCTTGATCCACGGATTGTTTAGCTTTCGCGATATTTAACTCTTGAAGTTTAATCTCGTTTTCTGAAGGACCATCCAAGAGATCGTCCTTCTTTCTAAGAGCACTAGTCAGAGCGGCTTCGGCGCCATCTATAGCTGCTAGTAATTGGGTAGATTCAGATTCGGAGAGCGGGTCATCTAGCGATGCCCGTTCAGCGGTTGCAGAGACAAGGTTGGCAGCAGCCACATCATGGCTATCAAGAGCCTTTACATAGCTGCTGTTGCTCTTTATAAAATCTCTGCTCATTTCTGAGACGATACTATTAGAAGACGTTGTTGAATCGACCGTATCAGATAAGAATTTTATAGATGTTTCGGATAGTGGAAGATTAGCACCTATGCAAATCGGGCTAAGACTTATCGCTTTGATTTCATCCAACCAGAGAGTCCGATCCGATGACATTTGCGCCGTGTCTGCTGAGAACTTGACTGCGACTCCCTTGACTTCAATGTCGCTTTCTAACTCCAACATCGGTGAACTCACCAGGGTCCAGACGTCCTTTTCTAGAGCAGGTATTGAGAAAACGTCTAGTGGTGTTAAGAACGGCTCAGAATCGTAAAGCGTTAGTTCAAAATAACCGTTCCCAATCGTAGTATCAGATCTAACCCAAAACTCTATTTGGTTGAAATTCGATAGATCCAATTTTCTTTCAAGTTCTTTATGTCCGATCACACTTTCAGGTATTAAATAATGAGGCAGTTTTACTTTAAGAGAATTGTTCCCTTGTACAAACGCACCAGTATCCAATTTAAGTGATACGCCGGTCCCGTCTACCTCATTCCAAACAATCTCAGCATCGTCAATCAATATTTCGGGCTGTATTTGGTTGAAGTTACAGAAAGATTGTTGGTTTAGCTTCAGATCAGTATAGGCTGACTGAATTTGGCGATTCGCGGAAGCGGCTTCTGATTGGCTTTGTGTGACATTAGCATCCGATAATGAAATCTTGGAATAAGATGGAGGCTCAAGAGCGTTTTCATAGTTTAATTTTGCGGAGGCTAGTTGGGACCGAGCACTTGAAATCGTCTTTTCTGCCTCCGACAAAACTGCTTCTGTTGGAGTCTCCAATAATTGGGAGAGCCGAAGTTCCGCTTCAAGAAGGTTGTTCTGCGCGATTATGAGACCGTTTTTGGCATCTCGATTGTTGAGTGAAGCCAACACGTCTCCTTCGCTTACTTCCTCGCCTAACACCGCTTCGATTGTCTCCACAGCACCACTTGACCCAAAATTTAATTCTGAGGATTCTCGAGCAGCAGCGGTGCCGGAGGTTGTCAACGTCGTAGCTATATTGCCTCGTTTAACCGTGACCTGTTCAAATGCCGGCACGGCATCGATAGAACCATCATCTACATACCATTCCTTGAAACCGAAAAATCCCCCTAAAATTATGCCGGTGAGCAATAACAACCCAATCATCAGCTTTGGAATGCTCTGAGGTTTCTCTTGAATGATTTCTCTAGGGTCCATCTGTTCGGGAGTTTGGGCCATCGATTAGTTCCTTCGCCTCAATTTGTGAACGTCATTGGGTATATCAGATAGTTAACTACTCAAATATACCCAATGACGTTCAAAATATATAGCGAGAATTTGAAGGCCGTAAAATCGGTGGTCTTACCCCGATTTTCGGCACGGTATCTTGATAGAGCGCTAAATTACCCAATGTCGCTATCGACTCGTGGTGTTGTTGAACGCCGTCCACGTCGATACTGTCAATGAGAAGTCCTTGGTGGCCATCCGGCCCAGGCCAGCTTTCCAGCCGATGTATGAGGTAGCGACCATTCGCGAGGTCAAGTTGAATTCACAGTCACGATATTTCTTGACCTGGCATGATTATCGAGTGGGTTATGTAAAGTGTGTCATGACTTCCCTGGCGAATAGATCGAGGCTTTCACTGGGGATGGGATCGGGGAAAAGCACGAAGAAATAGTGGGTCCCATCTTCTACATATTTTGATAGTTGCTGGACGCACTGTTCTGGTGTCCCGGCGATTGCTCCCGACAGAGATTTTTTGTAGTCAGCTAAGGTGACGTTGGCACTAGCTGCGCCCGCGACCGCCAGGGCTTCGAATTCCTGCTCTGACTCGGCGATTATGACTCGGGTATTGTGCGTGATTTCGATTTCTGATGGGTCACGTCTTAGATCATCACAGTGTCGTTGGACGATCTCCATCTTGGACCGATGCTCTTCCAGACTCATCTCAAACCCGATGTTGCAGATGTCGGCGTGTCCTGCAACAGCTCGGAGCAGATGTGTCTCTCCATGACCGCCAATCAACACCGGTGGGTGGGGCTGCTGAACCGGCTTAGGCTCGTTTACTGATTGATCTAGGCTGTAGTATTTCCCCTGAAACGTCGCGCTGGGCTCTGTCCAAGATTTCTTGATCAGCTCCACAGCTTCTTCCAGCATCCTCACTCGCTCAGAGGTGGATGGGAAGGGAAGCCCGGAAGCCCGGTGATCTCCCGTTCCCCCGCCAGCGCCGATTCCCAACTCCAACCGGCCACCGCTGATCACATCCAGAGTGGCGCTCATCTTGGCCAACAAGGCTGGAGGACGGTAAGTGTTGCCCAGGACCAACGGTGTAAGTCGAATCCGTTCCGTTAGAGTGGCCAGGCCCGACAGAGCGGTCCAACACTCTAGGGCAGGAGCGTTCAGCAGGTCATATAAGGTGGCCGAGTGGTACCCCAATCGGTCTGCCTGCGTCCACACCCGCTTCAAGTCGTCGAAGTTGTAACCGTGCTGATGCATTCGGACGCCGAACTTGACGTGGGGACTCATATAAAACTCTCCAAGGTGAGTAATGTGACGGTATCCTAACAGTTGGTGACAGCGGGTCCGGAAATGTGGCCTGAAACTTGGCCGGGTCTACGCCGGATACCTTCGTGTAAGTGGGTGTTCTTAACTAAACCAACATTTCTTTCAGTCCTGTAACCACGCTAAAGGCGTGGAGACCGAGCTTATGATTGGTCTGTGTACAGTCCAGTCCTAATATGTCTGGCCTCAGCCCCTGCTCTACCTCTTTTGGCGGGGAGTTTTCAGGAGGTAGACCAGCTAATACCGGGATCGGCTTTACGAGGCTACTATCTAAGCCAAATACTTCTGCCACGGAATGTCCGAATTGGTACATGTTCATCCAATCTGTTCCAGCGATGTGAAAGATCCCGGGGTGATAGCTGGTGACCAGTTGCGTGATACCTTCCGTCAGGTGCTCGACGTAGATTGGAGTGCGGTAAGTTCCAGTGTCACCTTCGTAGGACTCTCCGTTCTTCAAGCGGTCAACAATGACGGTCGCTAGGTTTCGACGGCCGGTTATCGGCCAGCCATACACAAGGCTGGTTCGGACGATACTCCACTGGGAGGCTTCATCAGCAATTGCTAGCTCGGCCTGCCACTTAGTACGACCGTAGTGAGTGTTAGGGTCGGGTGAGTCATCTTCTTGATAATTGCCGCGGTTACCTCCGAACACATACTCGCTCGACAGGAAAATAAGCCTTGCATGATACTTCGTACAAAGCCGTGCGACTTGTCGGGCCCCGTCCACGTTGACTTCGGTCGCTCTCTCTGGGCCCGTTTCGGCAGTCTTAACATCTGCGATGGCGGCCAATAACACCACTACCTCTGGCCTTACCTCAAGGAAGATCTGGTCCAAACGATTGTGGTCAGTGACCTCCAGTGGGTACCAGGGCTGATCAACGTCCGTGGGCGCCCTGGAGTTGTAAGTTCCTGTGATGTCAAAGCCTGATTTTTGTAGTAGGCGGCGTTGCAGGTAATGTCCTATAAATCCGCTGGCTCCGATAATTAAGACTCTCATCAAGTCTGCTCCCGCCTGGTTTCTGTCACGTCACTAACCATAGACTATTTCTGAGAGCAAAATCTGATTGCAGTGATGCAAATCGAAATGTAGCCAAAGAGTCTCTAGACAGGATGAAATCTATTGATCTACTGCACAAGGCGCAGTATCCATCGTAAAACACGATATGGTTAGTTCTATTTTCTGAATTGAGACTACTACCCATTGTCGCCTCTGTTATGGACATCCTGTGATTGATAACTACATCCCGATTAGACGTGGGTTATAGCTACAATAAGCCGTAAAAACACATTACATTCTCTGATATGTTGCCGACCACATAGGCTCAGTACAGGCCGTTACTAGAGAGTCAGCATATCGAGTTCTATGAAATGGTCGACCCTTCCAGCATTGATGGCTGGCCTACACCGTCGATAAAACACTGAGCCTATCCAGACTCCAATATCGGACGTATTAAATCGATCTAGGCACAAATCATCGACAAAACAGATTTCAGCATGCTAAGATAGCAGAGCGTTTTCAGAAAGTAACTGAAGGCGCTATTTTTTTGCCTACCTACAAAGATTCAAGGAGCCCCCGTTAGAGGGGGCTTCTCTTGTTTCAGAGACACCCAACGTTGGGAATACAATGAGCTTCAGGGCATGGGAGTGTGGATCCCGAACTTGAAGGTTACGCAGTGGGGTTAAAGGGTCCTCTTGGTTAATTCCGTAAGATTCCATACTCCCTAAACTGTTGGCCGCCTCTTTACCAGCTTAGAACTCGATATGGAATTATGGACGGCCATCGTTGGCAGATTATGGTCGGTGATTATCGGCTAGTTTAGGGATTCCACCCGTTTCACGCCGATTGTGGCCACTAGCTCGTTATCCAGCAACACGTGATAACTAGGGGTGTGTTCGTTAGGGCAATCAACGCTCCGCTGGAATACCAAGGAATCTACCGTTCCGTTAACACCGATATGCTTGCCTGAGATTATCTTAACCCTGTCTCCACGGCTGAATCTGTAGGAAGAACTCATACCCTGTAATTTATGGGATAAGCGTGGGGTGGCGCAAGAAATGCTTGTCAGTTAAGTACCCCAAATGTATTATCCGTCAGTCGTCTATTCGAGTGGAAAATCCAATGGATTTTTTGTGTTGTACCCAACGATGGTTGTACCGTTTCGGATTTTAGAGTTAGTAGTACAGATATGGATTGGGCTAAGGATAAATGAGGTGCTAGTTGGTAGAGAAAGAACCGGATTGGGAGTTCGGGATAAGAGCTGAAGGCCACCAGGATATTGGTATTGGTCCAGAAGCGGTCATCCTCGGTGAGAATGGTTTTGAATATAATATTTCTGGAAATAACTGGGGAAACCTTCCTGAAGGATGGGTCTATAAGGAAGGTACCTCAGTAGCTATAGACTCTAACGATCAGGTCTATGTTTTTAATCGCGGGACTTGCCCGATGATCGTATTTGATACCGATGGGAATGTCTTACGCACGTGGGGAGAAGGGGTTTTTAAAAATCCTCACGGAGTGACTATTGCACCTGATGGTTCAGTATTCTGTGTGGATAACGGTGATAGTACCATCAGGCAATTTACGCCTTCTGGAGATTTGATCAAGACTATTGGCACGCCGAATAAACCAGCACCCAAGATGAGCGGGGACCCTTTTTGTTTACCGGCACATGTGGCATTTGATCCTCGTAATGGCGATCTATATGTAGCTGATGGCTATTCGAATGCCCGGGTACACAAATTTTCTCCGGATGGGAAGTTACTATTCTCTTGGGGTGAGTCAGGTACAGGCGAAGGGCAATTTAACATCGTTCATAACGTGATTGTTGACAAGTCTGGCTGGGTTTATATCGCCGACCGTGAAAATCATAGAATCCAGATCTTCAGCCCGGAAGGAAAATTCGAAGCACAATGGGGTGATCTGTCCAGAGCCGCAGCATTGTGTATAGATGACCGGACTGGAGACGAACTTATATACATAGGAGAATATTTCTGCGGCATTGGCTCCAATGATATCGGCACAAACCTTGGTCCGCGTGTAACAGTCATGGATACCAATGGAAACGTCTTAGCAAGGGTAGGCCGAGAGAGTTACGGTGATCAGGTTGGACGGTTCTATTCTCCACATGGGATAGCGTTAGATTCAAAAGGTGACATATATGTGGCCGAAGTTTCATGGAGTGATTATGGGAGGCACATGAACCCGCCCAAAGAACTTCGGTCGATGCAGAAGTTGGTAAAAATACCCGGTTCTACTTCTGGAAAACTCTGACGGAATTCAAGCCGTGATGACTCGAGATACCTAAGATAGAGTTAATGGAGAACCAACGATAACTAGACTGAATAACTCGGGTGAGTCTGATACTCAGGCCGTGACACTCCTGGCGGTAAGACCACATCCGGACGATGAAAGTAGTTCGACCGGCGGAATGCTCGCCTACTACAGCGCACGGAATGTCAGGACTGGGGTTGTGATATGTACAGGTGGAGAGGAAGGCGAGATACGCGATCCAGACCTAGACCCGGTTGCCGACAAACCAAGGTTGCGGGAACTCCGTGCGCAAGAGGTCAAGAACGCATGTGAGATCCTCGGTGTGGCAGAGCTCCGGATGTTGGGATTCAGGGATTCCGGTATGGCGGATACGTCGGCCAATCAGCATCCGGAGGCGTTTGTTAACGTCGACCGGTCTGAAGCAGCATGCAGGTTGGTACGGGTTATCCGAGAACTACGGCCGCGCGTAATAGTCACCGAACCACCTGGAGGGATGTACCCACACCCGGACCACATCATGTGCCATGAGATCACAATGGATGCATTCGAGGCTGCAGGAGACCCTGGAGTATTTCCAGAGGCCGGACCACCTTGGCAACCAGACAAGTTGTACGGCGTCGCCCAGGTAGACGACGGTGCTTGGGAAGAATTGATGCCAAGATTCGTTTCGGCAGGATACGATATGGACTGGATGAAGAAACAGGATAACCATTCTAGGGGACCTGGGCCCGAGACAGCTACGGTAGCGCTAGAAGTGGGGCCTTACAGTGAAGAACAACGCAGGGCCCTACTGGCACACCGTACCCAGGTCTCATCGGATAGTTTTTTTGTCAGTTTACCTCCAGAGTTGAGGCGACTTGCCTTTGCAACTGCCTACTTCGTTCGGCTTTCCCCTCCTTGTGCTCCCGGAGAGCACGAGCCTGAGCTCCTTTACGGATTGGTCTAGACTTATGACACTATGCGGAGCCTTGGGATTGCAGCATTTGTGTGGAAGTCGAGCTGAGGTGGACGTGGCGTATGACCGAGAAATTGCTCTCTAATCGGTCGGCCTACGAAACTTTGGAGCACGACCCTTTTATATATTCAGACCTAAATTGGCCATCATCAATCAACGCTTGAAGCCACACCGATTCGATTTTTTATAGATGAGGAAGTATGAAGTCCGACGTATAATCAAAATGCCTCGGGCGAATCGCATTAAGGAAGTAATTTCAACATGGTTGATTACGAGCAACAGCTAACAAGCCGGCTAAATGCGTTGTACCAGCATATGAAGGAATCCCGAGTAAATGTATATCTTGTGCTCTCCTCTGATGCTCATCTGAATGAATATGTTCCTGAATACAGTCGGCGTCGCGCCGCAATAACTGGATTCACAGGATCGGCCGGTGACGCGATAATTTCTCCTGAAGGCAATCATCTATTTGTGGATTCTCGCTACTACTTGCAGGCCGACGAAGAAGTTGACCTAAACAAGTTCCGTGTCCACAGACTCGGATTGAGTGGTGAGTCTACGTTGAGCCAGTGGCTAACGGAGATGGAGGAAGAGCGAGGTAGTATCAGAGTGGGATTTGATCCATCAGTGGTTTCGATGCAAGCGCATAGAATCTACTCGTCGTCTCTGCATTCTGAAGGATCTGAAATGGTGCCTATAGATGGAAATCTGGTGGACTCTGTTTGGGAAGAACAACCTGCACCGCCGTCTAATTCGATTTACGCTTTGCATGAGAGCGTGACGGGAATGGGAGTCGCGGAGAAACTTTTGAGCGTACGTAAAGAGATGCTTGACGTCGATGCCGACAGGTTGGTGTTGACGAAATTGGACGAGATTGCTTGGGTAACCAACCTGAGAGGCGATGACATCCCGTTCAACCCGGTGTTCGAAGCCTATATGGTCATCGATATGGACCAGGCGACATGCTTCACTCGTTCTACCATGCCTGCAGCGTTACTGGATGAACTGTCGTCTTTGGTGGAGTTCCACACGTACGAATCCTACGTGGGGTTCATGCAACTAGCCGGTTCTGATAAACCTGGTGCCGTCTGGCTGGACTCGAGCGGGACGACTATGGCTACCCGAATCCTTATTACTGCGGACCAGAAAATACATGAAAGCGCTAATCCGGTGGTAATGCTGAAGGCGATAAAAAATGAGACGGAGATTTCAGCAAGCCGTGAGGCACATCGTCACGCCGCGGCCGCTAAGATTCGTAGCTTTAAAGAATTGGAAGATAAAATCGCTTCCGGTCAGGTGGTTAGTGAACTGGACTACAGCCAATCGCTGCATGAGGAATACGCCAAAGAAGATGGATTTTACGATCTCAGCTTCACTACCATAGCAGCTTCGGGCTCCAATGGTGCCATAGTCCACTACAGTGATGCAGACCCAGAAGTTTTGTTAAGGGAAGGGGAGTTGTTCTTAGTGGACTCAGGCGTTCAGATGCTTGGAGGTACTACGGATGATACTCGCACGGTGATTGTCGGTACCCCAACCGATCGTCAAAAGCAGGTTTACACTAAGGTATTGCGAGGCCATATAAATTTGGCTATGCAGAAGTTTCCTGAAGGCACCGGTGGGATTGCACTCGACGCGCTGGCCCGTTCCCATCTTTGGAACGCGGGACTGGATTATGGACATGGCACAGGCCATGGTGTTGGAGCGTTCCTAAACGTCCATGAAGGGCCTCAGCGCATTGCTCCCAGAGGTGCGGATGAGCCTATGAAAGTTGGGATGATAGTTTCAAACGAACCAGGTTATTACGAACCAGGATGGGGCGGAGTACGGCTTGAAAATCTTTACGTGGTAATGACTGCCGATGGTCTGCCGAATCATCCGGACGGAAAGCGATGGTTTCGCATGGATCCCTTGACCCTAATACCATTTGATACATCCTTGATCGACTGGAGCGAGATGTCCGAAGCAGAGAAGGTTTGGCTGTTGGATTATCACCAGGAGGTGTGGAATAAAATTAGTCCTATGCTAGACGACGATGAAAGTCAGTGGCTGTGGGGTAAATGCCAACTTCCAGGCATTACCATTTCAGCATAGTATTTTATTTTATCCCATTAATATCGCAATAGTTCAAGGGGCACATTCCCGTTAGCTTTAGAGGCCGGCAGGATAGAGTGTTACTCGGGGTTTAATCGAATTTGACCGATTTGGTTTATTGGATACTACGTCAGAGTCATAGTATCTACGTTGGATTACGGACTTTATTACTAAATATCTTGTCTAGTGAAGAATCATTGGAATGCGTGATACTCGGGGAACAAGTATACCCGGGAGGCCCGACGATAACCAAGAAAGGGCTTTGAACGATCACACATAACAGAATCAAAATCAACATTGAGACTTAATTTTTTCAGCCCGAAAAAGTTCGTAGACGTCTCCGGTTTTTCAGCTTTCTATTTTCACGAATACCGGTTGTTCTGGGTCGCCGCGGCGCTATCGAATATCGGAATGTGGGCTCTAGTGTATGGTCGCTTGTGGCTGATGCACTCATTAACGGACTCAACGCTTATGGTAGGACTGGTTAACACTGCCACATTAGGTCCTGTGTTGTTGTTCTCTATTTGGGGTGGGGCCATTGCCGATAGGATAAACCGGTTAAAGTTGGTGAGAATAACTAGGGGTATGTTCGCAATCTTGGCGTTTTTAACTGGAATGCTAATTGCAATTGGCGAAGTTGAGCCCTGGCATGTTGTTGCAATCTCGGTGGTAACCGGATGTCTTCTTGCTTTAGACATCCCATCCAGGTCGGCTATGATGCCTTCCCTCCTGCCTAAAGAACATCTGAGCAGTGGAGTCGCCCTTTATTCCATTGTGTTCGGTGGGGCATCTATAGTTGGACCGGCATTATTTGCACCGTTGGTCGGACACTGGGGCATTGAGGGTATATTCTTCCTGATTGGCGGTTCTTATATTTTTACGGTACTAGTGTTGATGTTTATGAAAACATCTCTTCATCAACCACAACCCTGGTCGTCTAATTTGGCTCAGGGGGTACTTGACGGGTTGGGATATATTCGCAAATGTCGGCAGTTGATGTGCACAATTATTTTAGGAGTGTGTATCGGGCTGTTTGGAACATCGTATGAAGCGCTGTTGCCTGCTTTTTCAGAGAATTCATTGCAGGGAGGTATCAATACTTATAGCCGCTTACTGTTGTTTGAAGGAATCGGTGCTTTGATCGCTACCCTGTTCATAGCATTACTGGGTGTACATCTTAATCCAACCCGGTACATGTTCATTGGAGTTATCGGATTTGGCGTAGGTATGCTGGTATTGAGCTGTATCTCGCTGCTGTGGTTAGCGGTGGCTTTGTTGGGTTTACTAGGCGCTTTCCGAGTGATATTCGGTACTATGAGTACTACGGTAATGCAAATTCAATCGTCTGATGAGTTCCGAGGGAGGGTGATGAGCCTCCATCAGTTGACTTGGGGTGCAATGGCACTAGGTAGTGTGATGATGGGAGCTCTTGCCGAGTGGACCGGAGTGTCCATGACTATCGGATTGGGCGGCGTATTAGTTCTTAGTTGCGCGTCAATCGTGGCGCTATGGATGTTCCAATTAAGTCCTGTTCGGGCTTTGGAATCATAGAGCGATTGATTGGTTAAGGCGTTAGCGGTTTAGGTTGTTAGCATTGGTCTTGGTGGGATTATTTTATGACCTATTAGGTTGTATAGACCTGTTATCTGAGAAGGTGGTCACAACCACCTTAATACCAGTTAGTTAGAAGAACATTTTGCCTTTCTGCTCTCCCGTGGCAGCCTAATCGTCTGATTAATCGGTTAAATTGGCCCGCCCTATCCTACCCGCACCTCAGGCAGCGCCTCTCTCCAAACACGATGTCGTGAACGTCTTCATTTTCCTGAAGGTAGTCCATTATTATCCGCATCACCTTGCTTTCAGTCCGTATGTCGTAATTATCTTTCATCATATTCATGAAGGTTAAATGGTCGGTATTCAGCTCGATCTCGATGGTCTGTTTTTCGCCTGCCATAGGTTTATTCTCCTGTCGGAGTTCTTTTATCCGAATCAGTAACCTAGACCAATGCTACTAGGTTCTATTCAAAGACGAGTTTACACCCGCAGTCACTCCTAGGTATGAATTCGGGCCAACGTCAATTAGTAAGTTCTAAGATTTAATCCAAGTTAGTTTGTCAGAATCTGGGAATAGACCGTTATACACGGCTTCTTTTCATCAAAGCCAAAGCCCGTTCTAGCACCATTTGCCATCAGAACACTGCTGTCTAGGTCACGCGGGATGGTAGCTGTGCATTTAATTTACCGTGTCCTAAAGACAAAGGGCGGTTAGCTCCGTGGTTAGAGCCTCTCGTTCACACCGAGGAGGTCGGAGGTTCGACCCCTCCATTTAAGTAGATTTCGCAACCATCTTGCGGAGGCAGTGGCCGTCCGGAGAAGCTGACTATTTCTAGGCATAGCGATCCCCCAGGATATCTTCGCTGGACTTGTATTGATGGGCCTTGCTAACAGCCTGCCAACCGCAGGGCTCATGGCCATCTTCAATGCTAGTACACCTTCGTAAATTATGTTGGATCTGCCGCGGTGAACCCCGGTTTAGCCTTAGTCCTTCAGGTGATTCTCGTAGAATAGGAGCAACCGACGCCACATATCTTGAGCAGGATCCGCGCGATAGGTGGGCCGGTAATCGGCGAAGAAAGCGTGGCCGGCATCTGCGTATACCTGATACTCGTAAGTCTTGTGGTGCTTGTTTAGTTCCTCCTGCAGCCGGGCCGCGTGGGCTGGAGATGGATTGGCGTCTTCCCCCCAAAGGGCCAGTAATGGCCTTGATAGGTGGGCCACCATGTCTATCGCGGCCACGGGTCGCGCGGCTGCAAGGGAGAAGCTACCGGATGCAACGCCGGAGAGAACTGCGAAACATAAATCTAAAGACGGCATTGACCCGACCCAAACCGTGAAGTAGGCTTTAGACGCCTATCGTAGGTGGCGGTTGTAACCTGTCCCACTTGCCTCTTTTCCCTGACCTGTGCATCCCTCGTCCACGAGGTAGGGCCAGCGAATTGGAGCAGTAGGACGCCTCGACCATCGTATCCATCCCTGGCGAGTTTCATCTTATGCTGAAAATCAAAGCCTTAGCGCTATTCTTCACGCTCCTTGTTGCCGCCGGCGGCATGCTCGCAGGCTGCAACCCCGAGGCCCCGGACCAGGACGCAGATCCCGTTCCTGGCAAGGGTCCACCCCAGGAGATGCACCGACAGGCCGAAGAGGCTGAGCGCCTTGTGTTGGACCACCGCCGGCAGGTGGAGCGTGAGCGAATGGAACTCGACCGGATGCGGGATGAGATGCGGGGTCAGGTCAAGCAGGAACGGGAGCAGGTTGAGCGGGCTCGCCGCACTCTGGAAGAAAGGCAGCAAGAACTGAAGGCTAGAGAGTCAATCCAGGCGACGAAAGAGGCCGACCTTCGGGCCAGCGAAACTGCTGAACTCGAGGCGAAGATTGCCGATCTTGAGGTTCAGGTAGCTGAGCTAGAGGTTCTATTGGCCGACCTAGAGAAGCGGGCGACAGACTTGCCGTCAAAGTAATCGGAGTAGGTCTGGCCTTAGCCCAGCACGACGAATATTACGACCAGAACCACAATAACCACTACAGCCACAACGGCCAGGCCGCAGCCAATCATGGTCATCATGCTGTTGGCCACCATGCGGAAGGGCATGGTAATCAGTTTGATGGGTAGGAACAGCAGACTCCGGATTAACTTGAATATTATACCCACGTGACTTTCCTCCTGACCAAGTATGAGTTCGCCCATGCGGGGCGTGTAGTAGCGGTGTTCAAGCCAGATGCGCCGTTATGAAACCACTGTAATTGGACCTACGGGAAAGACTGATTTAAAGTCACCCGGGCAAGTTCTCGGATGCCTCGTCCTAAGTGGTTGGCATCATTTCCCTCAGGGCTAAGGCGACGGGACTCGGGTCGTTGATTTCTTCAATCCGTATCACCTGCTGTTGTCCGATCCCCGTGGCAACCACCACAGTGCCCCGTCCTGTGAGAATTTCGAAAAAGCTGCGGGCTTCGGATATGGAGACGATCCTGGCCACAGGGATCTCCTTGGTGCTTAGCCACAGGAACTTATACATGTGCATGACCCGGCGGTCGGTGATCGTATAGGTTATATGTTGGTTTTTGAGGTACTTCATCACCCCTTTAAGAAAAAAGTACATGCCTATTACGAAGGGCACAAAGGGGAATATATAGGGCTGCTGGGTGAACTCGAGGAGATACCCAGCTGCGACGATGAATGGGATGCTCCATACCATCCGGGCGTAGGCGGGCTTCATGGTGGGGTGACGCTGGATTATCAGCCGTTCACCACTCACCATCGTTGGCTCTGGAGCAATTCCGGCCAAGCCCATGTAAAAGCCAAGGGACAACAGGCCTGCTCCCAGTACCAGCACCACTACGGCCACCGATTTAGGGAAAGCCGGATCCACAATGCCGTACCCACCGGCCAAAAGAAGTGGAAAGGCTATGACGATGCTGGGCAGCACGCGCGAGGCAAAGAAAGGCAAGAAGCGAAATATACCCAACATAGCTAATCCCCCTTAAATAAGGTCATTCCCGTGGTGAGCACTGTGAGCGCAATGCCGATGATGGTCAGCATGCCCGGGTCCATGATGTTGTCGATTCCAGCGGTCGCTTCACCGGCTTTACTGTTGGAGAACAAACCTCTGCCGGGGCCACTCTTAGGCCTCTCACCCGCCACCCGTTGAACTCCAGGCTGACCACTCCCCATCCGCTGCCGCTCCATCTCCATCTGCTCCCGCCGCATGTCCTCCTCCATCTCACGGCGGGACTCTTGCTCATCCTGCCGCATCTCCGCGTCGCGGTCCTCTCGATCCCGCTGACGTTCTTGGTCCCGCTCCATCCGATCCCGCTCCATCTGACGGCGTTCCTCATCCTCCTCCCGCTGCCTCTCCGACTCCATCTCCATCCGCTCCCGCTCCATCTCCATGCGGGCTTCCTGGTTCGCGTTCATTCCACCGTCGTTTTGAGGCTGGTTCCCTTGTTGAGGCTGGTTCCCCACTCGTTGAGGTTGCCCGTGCCATAACCATCCCTCGATATCGAAGTTCAATTCGGTGACTTTGCCAGGCTCCCATCGCACATCCCTTGATCTTTCGTATTCCCTCCCTTGGTAAATCACACTGAACTTCAACATTACGCCCGAGTAATTGCCTCTGGTCGGGTCCTCTACAGCGATTTTATATCTCCCTTGTCTTATGGCCTCGTAGGCTACCTCCTGTACCGGTGGTTGCAGGCCAAATCCAGGTCCAACGGTGACCCTTACGAAGCCATCCTGTAGGGGTTGGCCAAAGTTGCTGACATAGCCTGAGAAAGCGTGTCGGGGTGCCTGCTGAGCATGGACTGCCTCGGTCAACATTAACCAAGTCGCTATTGTAGCCAGTAGCATGCTTACTACGAAGCCAATCGCTGCGCCACGAACCATGCCCAGCCTCCTAAGTCCAAAATCGATAGGTCTGCAAGTCGTTTTCTAAGATCCCCTCAGGATCCTACATTCCCTAATGCCACAACTTTATAACGCAAAAGAGCCCCCCATGGCAATGGTAGCGGGTATCATGTAGCTTGTGGGACCCGTTGGACATACCGTTATATCTACCGTTGTCGGAGCCTCTGTTTGGGGAGTAACTGGATCGCCTCTAGCCGGGGTCGTAGCCGGTGGTGTAGGTGTTATGGTCGACGTCGACCATTTGGTCGACCTATATCAGTCTTGGATTAGACGCAAAACACACCTGGTCATAGTGCCATTCCACGGCTGGGAATACTCGATAGTGGGGCTCTTGATTCTATGCTTTGCATTCTATCATCCGGTTTTTCTTGCTGCTATTGTCGGTCATTTGAGCCATGTCACTACTGATCATTTCCACAATCGGCTAACGCCTCTTGGCTATTTTGTTCTATACAGGGTTTGGGTCCGTTTTGACGCCACTAGGATAGCGCCAGGAAGAAACTCCGCTTATTTTCATCATAATTTAACCTCGTTTTTCCCATTCAGAGGCTTATGGGAGCCTTGGTACTTGCGGAAGGTTGAACCATGGTTCATCTCCAGAGAACACAACACTTCTGAAAATGCGATTACTGAGTCGAAAAAATGAGTCCCGCTCGATCTGTGCCCCGACCGCCGGATCGGATTCCAAACACTTGTGTATATAAAAATTGGCATGCGATGGGGCTGATATAGCAACTTACTTTGTAGATCCCACTCATATCCCACAGTATGGATAGGACTGCGTCTGATTTTATTTTATGTCGTTATGCTGGAGATACACGGTATTGCTGGGATTCTTGATGTTTGCTATTGGATATCCCCTTTCTGGGAAGGCCCTCTGAGTAAAATCTGATTGCAGTTATGCAAATTGAAATGCAGCCAAAATGTCTCTGGATAGGATGAAATCTATTGATTTACTGCACAGAACGCAGTATCCATCGTAAAATACGACATGGACCGTTCTGCTTTCTGAATCGGGACTACTACCCACTATCGCCTCTGTCAGGGGTATTTTGTGGCTGATAACTATAATCCACTTCTCGGCGGATTGAAGTTACACGAAGTTGTCGAAACACATGATATTCGCTGACATTTTGCCGACCACATCCCTGTAACAGGTAGGTAACTTGACGTCGAGACCATTGGTCATTAGCATCTACAAGCATTTCAAAACTGTCATATTAGGAGCAACACATTGAAATACGACACAATCGTAGTTGGAGCCGGGTCTGCCGGGTCGATCGTTGCATCCAGACTGAGTGAAGACCCTAACCACTCCGTCCTTCTATTGGAAGCGGGGCCTGATTACCCAGACTTCGAGCAACTACCGGAGGAAGTCAAGCAAGGATATGCAACTGGCCTAGATATCATGACTAGTGACCACAATTGGCAATTCATAGGCAAAGCTACAGAGACTGCGCCTCCGATGATGGTTCCTAGGGGTAAGGTCACTGGTGGTTCCAGTGCCATCAATGGACAGGTATTTCTCCGGGGGGTGCCAGAGGATTACGATTCATGGGCGTCCATGGGGAATGACGAATGGGCGTTCCAAAACCTCATCCATTACTTCCGGAAAGTTGAATCGGACACAGATTTCCCTGACGACGATTTCCACAGCTCCGAAGGAGCTATAGTTGCAAGGCGATTCAAGCCGGAAGAGATGAGGACCGACCAAACTGCGTTCTATCAAGCTTGTCGCGATTCAGGATTTGCGGACAGTCCAGACCATAATGCACCAGACGCAAGTGGCGTAGGTCCGACCCCTTTGAATAATCCCAATGGAATCAGGTTCAGTACAGCACTGGGGTATCTGAACCCGTCCCGCCACCGATTGAACCTCACGATTCGACCTAACTGCACTACTCGAAAGATAGTCTTCGACGGAACCAAGGCTATAGGGGTAGAGGTAGAGAGCGGAGGGGAGAGTTTCATAGCAGAGGGTAACGAGATAATCCTGAGTTCGGGTGCTATCGGATCACCACACCTCATGTTACTTTCTGGCGTTGGGCCGGCTGGGCATCTTCAGGATATGGGGATACCGGTTGTAAAAGACTTGCCCGGAGTCGGACAAAATCTCCGTGATCATCCTGTCGTATTTGTTACTTGGACCACGAAACCTGGCCATCCTCTAGATGGCTATGCACCGCGGCTCCAGACCACTCTAAGATGGACTGCGGATGGTTCGGACCTCCGGAACGACCTGCTTATATTCATGTTGTCATACGCGACTGACCGGGCTTACCGAGGGGTAGGAGATATGCCACCGTTGGGGATACGGATGATGGCGTCTCTCGAATTGGCTCTGAGTGCCGGAGAATTGAAATTAAGTTCTACTGACCCAGATGAACAACCTTTCTTGGATTATCGTTACTTTCAGCAGGAAGAAGACCTCCGAAGAATGAGAGAAGCTGTCCGTTTGTGCGTAAGCTTGGGGGAACATAAACGGTTCAATGACATCATTGAGTCGAGGATTGAACCCACAGAGGAAGAACTTGCTTCGGATGAATCCCTGAATACTTATATTCTTAAAGAAGTAACAACCGGGCAACATATATCGGGTACCTGCAAGATGGGACCAGACTCAGATGATATGGCTGTCGTTAATCAATTCGGAAGAGTCAGAGGAATCCAAAATCTCAGGATTGTAGATGCATCGATAATGCCAGACTGCATACGCGCAAACACTAATGTAACTACTATGATGATCGCGGAGCGGGTATCGGACTTTATCAAAGATGGCAAGTAGATCGTACGTGTTCTCGGGACTTGAAAAAGCTGGATCGGATCACACTTCGGATGCGCATCGGGCAATTTTAAACAGGACGATTGCTTGAAGAGACCAACAAATGGCTAATGCGGTTTTCTAGTCCCGTTATCTTCCCAGATTCGTGCCTGGAATATACCGATGTGTCCATTATGACCCAGGGAGTATATTTTCTCTTCTGTCCATGGAACTGCCGCCTACGTCAACCTGGATGGCTTTCGTGAAGTCGTCGATGGAGTTTTGGTATTTCCCTAGATAGCCTGAGGCCGGCCTGAGATGCTCAGACGATGTCCGGCCTCAGGGCTCCCCGGTCGGTGGTCTGCTCGAACGTGTGTCCGATCCGGCACAGCAAAGGTTCCGAAAGGTGCTTTCCCACGAACTGGATGGTGAGGGGGAGTCCTTCTCTATTCTTGCCACAAGGCAAGGATATGCTGGGAGACCCGCTGAAATCGTAAGGCACTGTAAACCTGCCCCAATTTGGATCGTCGAGCAAAAACATGGGCCCGTACATCTCCTCCAAAGTGATTGGGAATGGCGGGGAAGTCATTGCAGGGCAACAGATTATGTCGACGTCTTGGAATACATTGTTCAGAAGACCGCGGCAGGCGGCGCGGACGTTGTTAGCCTTGGCGTATTCGGCCCCGGTGACCTGGGCGCCGTTGTCCAACCACCCCTGGAACCAGGGCCCGTAGTCATCCCGGCGGGACGGATAGGTTGCCTCATGGGCGGCTAATGCCTCGGAAGAGCAGAGAACTCCCCATGCATCCATATAGCCACTTATGTCGGGCATGTTGATGGGGACGATCACGGCGCCCAGTCCTTCCAGCGTCGTGATGCCCGCTAACACGCTCGCCACCAACTCGGGATCTGTATTTTCGGAGATGTACTTCTCGTCCAGACCGATCCGGAGGCCACGGACTCCCTGTTCGATACCTTCGAGCATATCGGGTACTGGATCGGGTAATGACGTGTGGTCATTCGGGTCTAGGCCAGCTATAGCTTGCAGCATGATCCCAGCGTCCGCCGCGCACCGGACCATGGGGCCGATATGGTCCAGGGACTCGGCCAGGGCAAGCACGCCGTAGCGGCTGACCCTCCCCCAAGTGGGCTTGAGCCCCACGATCCCGCAGGCCGCAGACGGGAACCTGATCGATCCACCGGTGTCACTGCCCAGCGACCCGTAGCATAAGCCCGCTGCGGTGGCCACACCGGAGCCGCTAGATGACGCCCCGCTCCAAAGATGGGCGCCCCAAGGGTTGACCGGCACCTGAAAATCGGGGTTGTAACCCGCCATGGCGCCTTCGGTGAGGTTCAGTTTTCCCAAGATAACGGCACCGGCAGCGTTCAACCTCTGCACCACAGTGCAGTCGAAGTCAGGAACATGGTCCATCAGGGCTTTGGTGGCGCCCTTCGTTGCGACCCCTCTGGTGAAACACAGGTCCTTGACAGCGATAGGCACGCCGTGGAGGGGCCCCAGGTAATTACCAGCAGCGATGGTCTGCTCCGCAGCTCGGGCAGATGCCAAGGCCTGGTCTGCCATGACCGTGGCGTAGCTCTTGTACTGCGGGTCCTGCTGGTTGATGCGCTCAAGCGCCGATTCCGTCACTTCGACAGGCGATAACGCTTTCGACTCTATAAGGGATGCCATCTCAACGATCGTCTTGAAATGCAGGGGTGTATCAGCCATCGGTCGACTCCTTCGGGTCTAGATATCGATGGGGAATATGCGGCGATATCTCTATTTGGCGCATAGACATCTCTTTCCAGCCTTTAGTGATGGTCTTGTTTTAACTGTCATGGGACTCAAAACGGCATTTTCGTTATGATTTTCGCGTCTTCACAAGGGTCGTGTCCTTCGGAAGGCCTGTCTTTGAGCATCTGATTGAATTCGTCACTCGTCACATGACAAAGGAGATAAATACTTGCTTCTTCGAGGAACCTCATCACCTCGTGGTGGATGTCTTTCCCTTCTGGATTCTTGGCCAGGACAAAAACGCCTTGTCTTCCATAATAGTTGTCTCTAGGCGTGACTCCATCGGTGTATGTTGTCTCTTTAATTGCTCGTTTTGCAAGGTCCTTTACTAGTTCCTCCCATTCAGATTGAGTTACGGTTGCGATGTCGTACATGAGGGCGTTTCGAATCGGAAACATTATGGCCATCACCTTGTGAAAGGCCTTCTCGTCACTCGTCATTCCGTCCTGAGAGGACTCTATAAGGTCATCACCGTCAAAGGCGGGTCTCCCTGCGGCCTTTAGTATTTCGCCCGAAGAACTCGCTGCCACTGCTTCGTTCATGGAATAGAGGAAATTCCCGTCGCGATCTAAGACTTCACCGGTGCCCTGTTTTAACCCGGTTTCGTGAGGTCTTCCGGTAAAAATACAATAACCATTAGGGTTGATTACACAGGCATACCTATCTCCAACCTTACCTCCCTTATCAGGGCCTTTAGGAGCAGGCCCGCCAGGGGCTGGTCTTTCTCTATCGGGACCTTTAGGAGGAGGCCCACCCGGGGCTGGTCTTTCCCTATCGGGACCTTTAGGAGGTCTCCCCAGAGCCTGGTTTAACTGTGATTCGCTAACGCCTAGTTTTTGGGCTGCGGCTTTAATATCTGGTGGTGGCGACCCAAGGGCGTCGCTCAATACTTCAACGCTAACGCCTAGTTTTTGGGCTGCGGCTTTCATCCCCCCAGGGTCTTTGTGTCCGATTCCGTCTTCGCTTATTCGACCCTCGGAGTTGGTCCCACACGCCACCAATCCGAGGACAACAATGGCTATGAATAGATTTACAATGGGTTGTTTCATCGATGGTTCATCCTAGGGAGGGAGGCTCGTGTTATCAATCGGTTTTAGTCTTGAACAAGGCTGGGTAGGATTTCCTTCTAACTCTTAATCAGTAGGTCCAAGATCTTTGAGTCGATGTTTTCGTATACCCCATCAGTGATGATTGAAAACCTACTATGATCCGCTGGCATCGCTATTAGTTTTCGATAACCAAATTGATAACGGACTTAATAACACCATCTGACATAGCAAGAGGTTTAGGCATAGACGCTTGAAGGAGAATATTCCGGTGGCTGGAATAAATTACTCCTGATTGCATTAATTAAAACTACTCGCACCAGACTTAAAAATCGGTGGGGCAGCCCGTGTCAGTTAGACTCTGAACTTCGTCACCCATTTTTTGATAGCATCCGGACTTTGGTGACAACCAAATTGCCCTCTAGACCTACACTAGAGGGTTTTCATTTTAAAACGGATCTAGGTTAGTTATGTGGTCCAGCGCGGCGTGCGCTTTTCCAAGAAAGCTGTAATACCTTCGTGGGCATCTGCTGACAACAGATTTTCTACCATGACCTTCTCTGCCATTTCGTAAGCATCTGGAATATCCATTTCTCTTTGTCGGTAGAAAGCAGATTTGCCTAAAGCAACTGTATAAGCACTGGCGTTGCTTATTTTTCGAGCCAGTGCTTCTACCTCGCCTTTAAGCTTTTCTCCCGGAACCGCTCGGTTAATGAGACCGTATTCCACGGCTTCATTTGCGGTTATCGGAGTCCCTGTAAGCAACATTTCCATCGCTTTCTTAGTCCGAACCATCCGCGAAACAGCTACGCCAGGAGTAGTGCAGAACAGTCCAATCTGGACACCAGGTGTAGCGAATAACGCGGTTTCCGAAGCGATGGCCAGGTCGCAAGTAGCGACCAATTGACAACCAGCAGCTGTAGCTAGGCCCTGAACTTCGGCTATGACGGGTTTTGGAGAAAGTCGTATAGCTTCCATCACAGACGTACATGCCGCGAAAAGGCTTGAATAACTTTCGGTATCGCGATTGACCAGTTCATTCAGATCGTGTCCAGAACTGAATGCGGGGCCTTCGGACCGTACAACGACGACTCTTACTGTTGGGTCGTCTCGAATATAATCGAAACTATCTTTCAATTCCGCTAATAAATGGCTTGATAGGGAGTTCCTACTATCTGGGTTATTCAGAGTGAGGCATAAGATGCCGTCAACCTGAGTCCGTAGAAGGAGTTGATTACTCATTATGCCCCTCAAATAGTGCGATAGTGGTAGTTATCACATCGAAATGTCTTGGATCAGACCCGATGCAAAGTCGAGTCAACTTCACGGCTGGACTATGTGGTTCTCGCATCACCTGTCCAAGAAATCTGGATAGCGATCCTTTACAGCCTTATATAACCTTTGGAGCCTTCGATATCAATCTTTGTCCCGAAGGGTTCTGAAGCGTTCTTTAACCATATCAAGATTTCCTCCGCTGCATCTCCCTCTGCTAAGACGGGCCTACCTCTTTGCGGTATTGGTCGTCCGTATCCCAGATCTATGGGATGAAGCACAATCTCTTTCAGGTCGCCGGCGGTGTAATTACAAACTGCTACCACGCTCTGCCAGAATACTGGATTTCTTGCAAAAGCCCTCGTACCACTGCCCGATCTGGTGTCAAGGTAATCACCAGGAGTTTGATCATATCCCAGGCCGAAACGCCGGTAAGCTTCATCGGGTAATCGCAATACGCTTTCATTCTGGAAGATGAAATTGCCGAGGCTATAAAAGATCGGCCTGCCTTTATAGATCTCTATCCCCCTTAACAGATGCGGGCCGTGGCCTGCAAATAAAGCGCACCCTTGATCGATGGTCCAATGGGCGAAGTCTACCAGGAATTCGGGCGGCGTTAGTCGGTTCAGGCCATGGAATTCTCCAGTCTGGCCACTTTCATGGCTATGAAAACCGTATATGGTCCAATCTGCTTGCTTCTGCGCTCCTCTGATCCAATTTCCGATCCCAGACCTATCGCTTTCATTGACTGAAGTTTTGACACCAAACTCCTCGCCTAATACGAATCGGTTATCAAGGAAATGGACTTCGGAGGACGGGTCGATAGGGTTTTCGTTCCCTCGGAACCCGAACTCCCGTTTTGCTGTGGCAAATCCCTCGTATCCCAATACTTTGTTGGCTTTCTGCAAAGCGTCAAATACGTCCCGCTCGACGTAGTGCACCACGTCATGTCGTAATGCGTTGACACCCGGCTTTCCTGGAAAATCAGGCCGGCCTGCCCCTGCCCGTGATTGTTCACTAAAAGTGCTAGTGGCGGACATCACCGCAACCCGACCTCTAGCTGAATCTACGTAGACTGGAGCTCGGGCTTGGTCGATATCCGTACCTCCACCCGCTGCGGGCAAATCAAAGTCTTTGCAGTGACGAAGCGTGGTTAAAAAACCGCCTTCAGAGAAATCAAACGAATGATTGTTCGCTGTTGTAACCGCATCGACCCCCATCCATTTCAGGTCGGACAGATTATGCGGGTCGGACCTTGTGTAGGTAGTATCGGTAAATTGCCAACTGCTTTCATAGTCATGGAAGAGCATTTCCAAGTTGACTACGGAAACATCGGCCTTCTTGAGGATATCGATGAGACCTAAGAAGTTAGGCTCGTTGAAAGCGTTCATGCGTCTTGTAATCATGGCGTCACCTCCAACTGCAATCGATATGTCACCTCGTTCTGCGTTGTATATCATTCGTCTTCTCTTCTTGTACCGCTGTTCCGATCGGTACATCCTCCATTACTTGATTTCTTCTTGAATGATCGGGTCATGTTTCGCTCGAATACGACCGACTACCGGCTCGAAAACTACCTTATTAGAGATGAAAGACCTTTGCCAACTTCTCAATTCCTTCCCGTATTTCGTTTTCGCTGGGAAGGGCGAAGCAGAGCCGGATATAGTTTGCTGCCGCATCAGGATCTGCAGACCAGTCAGGGCCAGGATTGTAGGCGACCCCTTCCTCAAGAGCGGTCTGTACCATGTCGCGTGAATCTATCCCTGAAGGTAGCTTGACCCATAAGTACATACCACCACGGGGTTCTTGGAAATCGACCAAAGGGCCAAAATGTTCTCGTAAAGCAGCACTCAGTACATCACATTTCCGCTTGAGGGCGCTACGCATGTCTAGGATATGTTCATCATAATGATTCGAGAAATAATCACCCACAATCATCTGATCCATGACACCGGTTCCCGCGTCGCTCTTTTTAGATATTAGTCGGCTCATGACATCCCATGACGCTACGACATATCCGAGCCGAAGCCCTGGTCCTAGAGACTTAGAAAACGACCCTATATGTAAAACTCGATTAGAATCATCTAACGACCTTATCGCTTTTTCGCATTCACCTTCAAAGATGAGATCTGCGTAACATTCATCTTCGAATATCGGTACTTCATACTCCTCACTGAGCTTGATTAGTTGGTATCGGCGTTCCATGGTCATCACGGTGCCGGTTGGATTTTGCAGAGTTGGAATCGTGTAGATGTATTTGGGCCGGATCCCGTTTGTTTTCAGATTCTCTAGGATATCTTTCAGACGGTCCATCCGGATCCCGCTCTCGTCAATATCGACCCCGACGAAATTAACCCTACGACGTCTCAGGTTCGACAATGCACCAGCAAAGGTGAAGGATTCTACGATTACAGTGTCTCCTTCGTCCAATAAAATTTCGTTGATAAGCTCTATGCCTTGACCAGAACCAGAAGTAATGAGGATCTCTTCGGTAGTGACGTGTATTCCTCGCTCGGTAGCCAATTTCTCAACTAGGAAGCTACGCAATGAAAGGACCCCCTGAGGACCTCCATCAAAGTTATACATTGCGATGTTTCTCGCGTCGCCCTTAAATACATTGGTAGCAGACTCGATGAAACTGTCCATAGGTACTAGGTCTGGGTCGCTATGGCCACCGATGAAATTATATTTCGGATGGCCTTGCCACTTGCCCGAAGGAGAAGAGAGGTCTTTGTTAAAAAGAGTTGAATAGTCGATGTTTCTACCTGCCATATAACACGTCCTACAATTGAGCTATTCACGGACCTTATTCGCGGAACCACCTGAATGCTGAGTACACGAAGCTGACAGCCAACGCTGGAAGGCGTGTGCCGGAGGAGAACCCCTGTCCCTTTACATCTATAATCCGGGCCGTCTCCGAGTCCGCAGAATCTCTCCGGAAAATATGGACTGTGGTTACTTCCACACCCACCGTACCGAAGAATCCGGGGTTGCTAATCCCACCCACAACGAGCCTGGTTTTAATTAGATGGTCTACCGGTTGAAACCTCTTTCAGAGCCAAATAGTGGGAACCCTAAACAGAACGGACCTTAGCCCAGCCAGAGTCGAATGGTGTATTGAAGATTCCGGTAGACTTCTTGCTCTTGAACATCCAATGGCCGTCCACGCGAACGTACTCCTCATCGTCGATACCCGCCCGCCACATGGCCTGGTCGCCGTCTCCCACCGTGCAGGGCATGAACAGGTACCAACGCGCCCTTGCTGTATCTCCAGTGACTTCTATCTGGGGATTCAGGCTGTAGTGGATGGCGAAGGTGAATATCTCGGAAGCTCCCCGGAAAAAATCGCGGATGGATTCTTTTCCCTCGAACCGTCCCAGAGGCCCGCTCTCCCAGACCGCGTCATCGACGAACAGGGCAGCGATCCCATCTGGGTTGTAGTCGTCGTCGCACAGCTCGGCGTATCTGGCCTTCAGGTTCCGAATGGCGTCAGTATCCTCTACGGCCCTGATCCGGCTTTCGAGATCCTCAAGCTTGCCAATGATATCTGAATTAGTCTGAGCAGTCATGGTTGTTTCCCTCCGCTATTTAGAGTTAGTAAAAGGTAAATGCGTCGCGATGATGATTACCCATCTTTTACCGCAATGCCAGTCAACTGCGGAACATAAGCAACAAAGAACTTAGCATGGAACTTTGGACTAGAATCGCTGGTATATAAGGATTTGATGATTCACTTGTTGGGGAAGAAAAGCGAATAGGAACGATCATATCCTTGGCCACTTTGGCCGTATCGACTGCGGCCTTGGTTCTAGTATTAATGTTTTTCGTCACAGGGCACTGGGAGTCTCGTGAACCTGATGTAGAACACCCTCAAGACCTTACTGTAACTATGCTTTAAACACTGGTTGGAAACCACGCTAACGTACTAACCAAGGCTAATGGGATCATGGGCGAAAATATTGAGACCGTGTCTACGATTCCCGGTTGGGGATGTTTTTGGATCCAAATGATAGATGACGGCAAAGCCAGGGTAGCAGCTAATGCAGGGTACACTCCGGCTCAGTCTTATAGTTACAACCGAATTAGCGACGTTTGGTTGGTCACTTCAGTAGATTTGTTCTGTGAGAACGGGATAGAGACCTGGACCGCCGATGACAACTCCGGGGAAATCTCCTACGGGCGCTCAGACGACGAGATTTCTATCATGCGTTAGATATTATCCATATCACAAGCATTTGCTATACATGGACTGCTGTTCATCGTCGTGCTGATGGCGTTGGCTAGTCCGCCGACGTCTGACGATCAATGCGTGCCAGTAATGTGGGAAGTCACCCGGTTCAAAAGACTACACCGGTAAGAAAGGCTCATCGGAAGGAGGTGGAAGTTGCTCGAAAGCGTTGATGTTGAATGCAAGCACCGAGTAATAGCCCATCAAATTGGTCAATTCCACTAACCCCCGTGCGCCAAACTCATCCAACGCGGCGTCAAAGGTAGTTTGAGAGACTCGGCGAGTTCGGAAGAATTCCCTGCCATAGTTGATAACCGCTGACTCTGCAGACGACAAAGCGGGCAACTCTTGTTTATCTCGCAATGCATCAACTAGAGCGTCGCTCAGACCCGCCCGTCGACCGGCGGCTGCATGGGCGTGCCAAATGAATTGGCAATCAAGTTCACGAGCGGTCGTTATCATAGCCAACTCTGCGACATTGTCCGGCAACGTTGAACCGTCGGACCTTAGGTAGGCTCTAAGGGCTTCGCCTCGTTGAGCTATCTCAGGGACATGGAGTTGTACGGCCACTGGCCCAAATTCAGGGACAACCCCACTTCGAACGGACACTACGGCGTCGAAAGCGTCAACTTGATCCTGCGGCACTTTTCCGCGTGAGGCGATTGGAAAACGTGGCATGACTAGAGCTCCTTGAAATCTATGATTCCTCGGATACTACATCCGCACTGACATCTAGGCAACTCAGTTGGTTGAATATCGTCCGAACTTTAGAACTGTCAACCCAGATGGATATAAACATCCACTAGACGATTGAGGGGTGAGTCCTTAACACCAGCAAATAGGAATCGAACTTACGTTTGAAGTCGGTTGATGGTCCACCGATACGACAAGACAACATTTGATTCAACTTGACAAGGTTCGACTGATCAACCTTCATCTATAAAAATCACTGGGTTGCCAACAGTCCATAGCGGGCCGACCGCATACTGCGCCGCCCGACGCTTGCGCATGAACGTGGCTGTGCCTATAATTTATCTTGTCCCAAAGGCAAGGGGCGGTTAGCTCAGTGGTTAGAGCGCCTCGTTCACACCGAGGAGGTCGGAGGTTCGACCCCTCCATCGCCCACCATGCAGTTTGGGACCGCACGAGTCCAGCCTAGGATCCATAAGGATTAGCCTGGCTCTCTCGGGCCGAGGTGGCGGAACGGCAGACGCGCTGCGTTCAGGGCGCAGTGTCCTTACGGATGTGTGGGTTCAAATCCCACCCTCGGCACCACCATAGCTAACAGCCACTAGTTGAAAGCTAAACATTGCGCTTGTAGCTCAGCGGATAGAGCACTGGCTTGCGGAGCCAGGGGTCGTGGGTTCAAATCCCGCCAAGCGCACCATTTGCATTTATTAAAGGCCCTCAGAAAACGTCTGAGGGCCTTTTGTTTGAGAATTCGGGAACTCCGAAGTTTTGAGACATTTATGTATGTCATTAGTTAGGACATTTCTGGTTGGTTTGGGAAATTGAATAATCTCCCTCTGATTATTGCCAGGTATTGTAGCCCCCGGTTGCCCTTCTATTACGGGTGGGTGGTGGTGTTTGCTGCTGGCACCACCGTCTTTGCCAGAATGGCACCCTCGGTGTTTGTCCTTGGTATTTTCCTGTCTCCTATCGCCGATGAATTTGGCTGGAGTCGCACCCTAATTGCCGGCGCGGTCAGCGTGGGTGCTGTGGCATCCATGGTTCTCTCTCCGATCATTGGCTGGGCGGTGGACCGCTACGGGGCGGGCATTATATTGACGGTCAGCATGGTGGTTCTGGGTGTGGCCGTAATATCCCTTGCCTGGGCCACAGTCCCTTTATTCTTCTATCTGGGGTTCGCCACCGGCCGGATTATCTTCCATGTTCCGGTGCAGATTGGTTCCGGTGCCGTGGTTTCTAGATGGTTCATACGTAAGAGAGGCCGGGCCATTGGAGTGCTCTATCTGTCGGGGGCCATTGGCGGTATCGTCTGCATTCAAATCGCATCCATCGCCCTTTCTAATTGGGGAATCGGCGCCGCCTGGGTCGCTTTGGGGGTTACAGTACTGGGGGTCGCGGTTTTACCATCGGCGTTGCTGATTGTGGACCGCCCGGAAGATGTTGGACTGGAACCAGATGGCCTGCCGTCCGGCCCGCCCGAATCCATGCCGGTCTATCTACAACTGACTCAAGACCCGATTGAGATTGATTGGACACTCCGCGAGGCCATGGGCACCAAATCCTTGTGGATCATGGTCGGCGTGGTCGGGACGCTATTTATGACCCAGGCCGGGGTCTCAGTGCACATCGGAGCGTTCTACCAGGACCGGGGACTTGGTATTACGGCCGTGGCTTCTGCGATCACCATCAATGGAATTGTCAGCGGAATCGGCAGCCTGGTTTGGGGAGCAATCATCGAGCGTGCTCCGGTGCAGCGGGTTATGGTTGTCTTGATGGTACTGAGCGCCACTTCCACCTTTCTGCTCTTCACCGTTCATTCTCTGGCCGCTGCATTCGCCGTTTCGGCGGTCATCGGAGTTGTCGCCGCTGGTGGAAACGTCATACCGCCAGTGGCCTACGCTTCTTATTTTGGCCGTCGGTCTATCGGCAGTATTAGAGGCATCGGCGAAACTGGAGTACAGGTGGGCCAGACTATTGGCCCGTTACTATCCGGGTTGGCCTTCGATATAAATGGCAGCTACAAAGTAGCTTTCCTGACTTTTGCCATCGTGGCATTGATTGGCAGCGTGGTAATCGCTACAGCCAGCCCTCCGTCCAAGCCGAATCAATTTTCAAGTCCCTGACAGCGCTGCGCTTTGTGGTAATATCTCGGGAGTACGCTTAGAGTGATTTCAACGCTCTAAATATTGGGAGGATTTTGAATGGCTACAATGATTGACGGTGAGTCATATTTGGGCAGAGTACTGGTTCAGCCTTTGGACGAGGCAGGGGATATCACGATTTATCTCTGGCCCGTTCGCTGCCTGAAGAGCAAGATGGGTGGCCCGACCTTCGGCATCGATGTCAATGGTGTTGAGGCGATCCGCTATGACCCCCACGGTCCTCGCGGCCACTGGCACCGAGGCGGTTATGACAAACTGGGCGCAGGTGGGTCTCATGTCGAGTTCCCTGACGACGTCCGTGATATCGAAGGGCAAATTTCCTGGGGTCTTGACCAGATTAAAGAGAACGGCGCCGATATGCTGGCTGAGGCCGGCTTCGCCGATGCCGCCAAGTCATTGGACTTGGAGAAAGTCGGAGCAGCTTCCGCAGCCATCAAGGAACGCCTCGCGGAAGACCCAAACCTAATAGGCAAGGCGATTGAGCAAGGACTGATCAACGCTTAGAGTCTTTACCCAGAGTCTTGGTCCAATAGCCCTAGCAACCATTGGCCGGTGTCCCTTCATGTAGGGGGCACCGGCCTTATTGATTAGGAGAAAGGTAAAACGATGGCAGTAGACCAATGGCAATCGCGCATCGAGGCTCTGGAGGGCAAGGTAACCGACCTGGAGGCTCGTCTGGACCTCAAAAACAAGGAAGTGGCCTACATGTATATCCACTCCAACTGGGCTCTGATCCGATGGTACCTGGCACGGGAACAGGACCGCTCCGGTGAAGGGTCAGAAATCTACGTCAGGACCAAGAACGCCGAGACGTTGATCGACCGTCAGCTATCCCGTAACCTACGCGATGTCCACTTCGCCTCCGACCCAATGGAAGTGGCCTACCGCTGGCGCATCGAGTCCACGGTCATCCTGAAGGAGAACGGGTACACGTTCTTTGACTAGGACCCTGCCGGTCTTCGCAGTGGATGCAAATTCTTAATGCGCATGAGATTTCCAAACCTGACGTTCTATGGCTGGCCTAGCAGAGTTAACAGTCCTCATCGGGAAGAACGATTCCGGAAAGTCTTCAATTTTGGAAGCCCTGAGAATGCTTTTCGAGTGGTCTAGAGGGGCATCCGCCAGCTCCGATATCAGTCAATTGAGCGGCACAGAATATCTTTGGTTTGGAGCTGAGCCTGGAGAAAACCTCAATTGGCGGAGTACATTGGAATGCACCTAACAGAAGAACAGATCGACTCCGAATTAGCTGGCTTTATTCAGCTTATTTTAGCCAAGGAATAAGTCAATCAATCATGCTGACAATCATAGACGTACTTAAAAACAAAGAAAAATTCGTAGCTCGTAATTTATTTCGTACCTGTTGAGCGGTTCGTTTCTAGATTGACCCAAATTGTTATGTGCCCCGTGCAGGCACAATACTTAGAAAGGCACCTTTTGATAACAGAAGTTATATGAATGGCCTGGACAAAATTTTCGGCCACCATCACCCATCCCATACAACCTCTCCCAACCTCACATCATTATTAACAACAACCGACGCCGCTCCCTCCGGCTCGTCGCGTTGGAAGTGCAATCTCTGGGCGGGGTTGTATATGGTGCGGTAGTCACGGGTGGTTTCCTCTGGGGGCAGACCTTCTTGGCCTCGGGCTATGGCGCGCTGTAGGGCGGTTTCGAAGGTGCAGTCGATCCATACTGTGCGGTCATAGTAGGGACGGAAGTCGCGTTTTAGTAGGTAGATGCCCTCCAGCAGGATTACGTCCACGTCTCTGAAGTTGAGGGTGCGGCGCTCGTACTCGGTGGATAGCTCATCGGCGTAGTTGATCTCCACTTGCAGAGAGCGGTTCTCGCGAAGCGGCAGGACTACGCCGGAGAACATCTCCTCGAACCGGATGGAGTTGTTGTAGTAATGCTCCAGCGGGTTGGCGAGGTCGAAGCGGTCAATGTTCAGCCACGAGTCAACGCCGATGGCCACGGCGTTCACGCCCAACCGCTGCAGTTCAGCCTCCAGACGCTCCGTGAAATAACCCTTGCCGCCAGCGTCGATGCCCGAAATGGCCGTCAGCACGCTACGTTCCAGGGGCACCGTCCGCCGGGCGTCCAGTATCTCGTCGACCACCTGCTTGAGTGTCACCTCAGCACTTTCATCTGGGCCTAGCCAGACTCTTTGATGCGGCGGATTATCTCGGTGGTCGAGATCGTCGGTGTATAAGGAACGGTGCGGAACTTGCCCAAGGTAATGGGGATTTTGTAGAGCTCGCTGACCTGCTCATCGGAGTAATCGTCGCCGTGGATCACCAGGTCAATGTCGTGCTGCTCCATGAAGGCGGCGGTCATCGTCCATGGCGCGTCGGGGATGACCTCGTCCACGTAACGGCAGCCAGCCACCGACGCAGCCCGTTCTTCCATCGTCATGATTGGCACCCGCTTGTTGACCCTGGCCTCAGCGTCAGACATGATGCCGACCAGCAGGTAGTCGCCAAAGGCGCTGGCTTGCTTGAGAAAGGCCACGTGCCCAAAATGGAACAGGTCAGCCACCATGTCTACGTACACACGCGTCAAAAAACCAACTCCTGGGCCGGTCTGGCGCTGATTACCAGTCTCGGCGTCAGCATAGTGCCTCGGCACAGGAAATGGAAATCGCACGGTCGAAATCGAGAATTGCTCACCCCCACCTGTGCTATATTAAGCGCAACCTTTTATCATTTACCCCATGTAGAAAGGCTTGTATTGAATCACGTTATGACAACAACTACTTCAGGCGAGGTACGCCTTGGCTGAAAAGAATATAGCTTCACGCGCAGTCTCCAATGTAACCCACGCCCATTTCGCCTGGTACATCGTGGCCATGGGCACCGCCCTGCAGCTCACCACCAACTTTGTCAGCCAGGCTTACAGCATCTTGGTGGTGGTCATGACCGACAAATTTGGCTGGTCGCTCACTGCCATCGTCCTCGCCTATTCGTTGCGCAGTATCGTTGGTGCGCTGTTGTCGCCCTACGCCGGTTCCTTGGGAGACAGATATGGCGCCAAGCGGGTCATGCTGGTAGGCGCCGGTTTTTTTGTCGGCGGGCTGGTGATGCTAAGCACCATCACCGAGCTCTGGCAGTTATTCCTTTACTACAGCATCATCTTGGGCGTCGCTCAGGCCATGTTCCGAGTCAATATCCCCACCACCGTGGCTGCCTGGTTCAAGCAGAAGCTGGGTATCGCGGTGGGCATTCAGCAGTCGGCCGGCGGAATGGGCGCGTCGGTCCTGGCACCCGGGCTGACCGTCCTGTTGACCCAGACCAGTTGGCAGACCGCCTTCCTGCTCATCGGTATCGGCGGCGGAATCGTAGTATTTGCCCTGCTGGCATTCTTCCACGGTGAACCCTGGGATGTCGGCAAACTGCCCTACGGTGAGGATCCCAAAAGGAAAGCTGTGGTCAACCCTGTGAGCGGGGCCATGACCAAGATCAGGAACCAGGTCTTTATGAAACGGGCCAAGGAGACCAGGGCTTTCTGGTTCCTGCCCCTGGTCCATCATCTGGGTTGCGTCGGCCATTCAATTTTCATCGTGCACGGCATCAACTACGCTCACGATCAGGGTATGTCCCTCAATGCTGCGTCGATAATCATCACGATTTATTCGCTTAGCAGTGTTGGCAGTCGTCTGATGGTGCCGATTTTGGCAGACCGCCTGGGAGCCAAAGGCGTGATGGCATTTTTCTACTTCATCCAGGGCGCGGCGATGCTCATGCTCTTCTGGACCACCGAGCCGTGGCAGTTCTACATCTTTGCTGTGGTGTTCGGAATCGGTTTCGGCGGCGAGATGTCGGCTTTCTTAGTGGTCAACCGCCAATACTTCGGTATGGGCCCGGTTCGGACTGTGTTCGGCATCCAGAGCATGGGCGCGGGACTTGGTATGGCCTTGGGCGGTCTGGTAGGCGCCGTAATCTACGACGCATTCGACTCATATAACTGGGCTTGGATTATTTCGTTCGCTGCCAGCATGGGCGGAATGATAGCCATCTTATTGATGGAGTCCACCAAGAACGAGCTGATCCCCTACTGGGAAGACTCACTGCCATCGGAGGCCCAGACCTCAGCTCCGTCACCGGCCGACGACTAGCAGGATTAGAGCAGAACAACTCGTTCCTGTCATTCGCAACGTAAAACAAAAAGGACCTTCCTGGATTGCAATCCAGGAAGGTCCTTTTCTTGTTGTAGCTAATTCTGCTGTGGCGAGACTTGGTTAGTCGTCCGCCGGGGTTGGTGCCGGGACGGCTGCTTCTTCTGCTGCAGCCTTGCGGGCGACCGACGCTTTACTGAATCGTTTGCCGATGATTCCCGTCTGGTAGGACGCCACCAGAGCACCCAACAGAATCGTGAAGACGACCGCTGTCGCGGCGTACTGGAAGCCCGTGCGATAGAAGGGCATGGCCTCAGCTTCGGTCATGAAGCCAATCCCTGCCGGCAATGCCAGACCCAGCATGGTGGCCGCGATGGTTACTCCGATGGTGTGGCCCATCTGCCGGCTGGTTTCCATCACGCCCGAGGCAAAACTCCGGTCCTCGGGCAGGCTATTCATGATCGTGGCATTACTGGGCGCGTTGAACGTGTGTGCCGATGAACGCCGGTATCAGCAGTATGGGCAGCACCCAGATCGGAACTGAAGTAGAGAACAGGGCCAGTAGCACAAACCCGGACGCGATGGCCAACAACCCCGCCGGTCGGATCCACCTTGGGTTGGATTTGTCGAAATAGTACCCAGCAATCAATGGCAGGAAAATGCCCAGGAATTGACCAGGTATGAGCACCCATGACGCGACGATGGGGTCGTAACCCAGCCCGTTTTCAACCAGGATGGGCACCAAGGTCACCACGGCCATCATGGACATGTGGAAGGTGTGGTCACTGAACAAGGCCATGGAGAACTGGCTCTTCTTGAAATTGCCAAAGTTCAAGAATGGCTGGACCGAGCGACGCTGCACAATGATAAAAGCCGTCGCCATCACTAAGAACAAAGCATGGACTGGTAGGTGGTATTCCAGGGCCTCTGCGCTGACAAAGCTCTCATCGCCCTCGTGGACATGCAGTCCGGAGAGGATGAATACGGCCAACGTAGCCATCATGAGAAGTGCGCTGGGCGAGCCCAACACCACTTTTTTGGCGGCATCAGTAGCCTTGAGCAGTTCGTACTGCAGCAGCGGTCGGGCCATCCACAGTGCAAACATCCCAACCGGAACAGAGGTCAAGAAGACCAGTCTCCAACTGAAGAACTGCAAGAACACGCCGAATAAGGCCATGCCCAAAAGTGTGCCAATTCTTGCTGCGATAATGGGGATGGAATAAGCTCTACCGCGTTCTTTATCGCCAAAAACAATCGCCAAGATAGGGTTGGAATTGGAGCTAATCATAGACGCACCAAGCCCAACGAACCCGCTCCAGACGATTGCTTGGTTGATGTTTGCTGAGGTAACGGCCAGCAACGAGGCAAGGGCCATTATAATCACGCCGATAAAGTAAACCTTGACGTGGCCAACCTTGGAACCGCGCCTGGCGAAGAAGAATACCGTGCTGCCGATCACTATCATTCTGGCGATGATGGTCCAGGCGGCCTGGGAGACATCGACGCCAAAGTCCTCGGCCATCGAAGGCACCGAAAGGGCCATGGGGATGGTCGAGAGCTGAACCAACAACTGGGTTGAGGCCAGGGAGAGCAGGACCCGTTTTCTAGTATCAGTCGAACTCAGATCCCGGAAGGAAGCCACCAGGTTTAGACTGCGGAATGCATTTCTGTCTATCAAAAGATTGGTAAAATCGCGGCAAAAGCCGCAAGACTCTGTGGTAAAAATTAATCAGCGTCGGAGACCAAGTCGTTAAAATCGGTCTCAAACGGTTAGATGCTATATAACATAATAAGATTGATGCCACATTATTTTAATCATTGGGTATTGAATACTTATAATCAAAACCTCTGATTATTAGCGATTTGCACTGCGACCTAGACACTTTAAAAATAACCTCCCCCTGTCATAAAGGGGGACCGAGGGGGATTTCTGTTAATAGACATTCACAGCCATCTGGTGATGCCGGAATACCTGGAGTACCTGACCGGCCGGGGCAACCTGCCCAAGGCGGTCCTGCGCGGCGGTGCCTACTTCGTCAGCTGCGGCGGCGGCTACACCCAAACCTCCGCAGCCGTGCACGCCGACGTTGAGCAAAAACTTAGGGACATGGAACAGATCGGTGTCGATTTAGCCGTGATCAACCACGGCATCCCCGGTCCTGAGATGCTGGGCGGCGCAGAGGCCGACGACTGGGCCGCAAGGATGAACGACTTCCAAGCGGAGGTCATCCAGAAATACCCTGGCAAGTTCATCGGCTGGGCCAACATTGGCTTTGGCAGTCCCGAACGCTCCATCCAAGAGGTTGATCGCTGTATCAACGAGCTTGGCTACAAGGGCGTTCAGCTATTCTCCAACATCAACCAAAAGGTGGTGGACTCTCCTGAGTTCATGCCCGTCTACCGGCACATCGCCAAACTTGGTGTGCCCATCAACCTGCACCCCACCGCGCCCATGAACCTGAATGGCATGGACCTGCAACCCTTGGTGCGCGGCATGTCGCTGATGTTCGACTCCACGCTGGCGACCATGCGGCTGGTGATGAGTGGCATCTTTGAAGAAGAACCTGGCTTCAAACTGATCGTCCCCCACACCGGCGGCTGGGTGCCCTACCTGCGCGGCCGAGTGGAGCGCATGATCGACATCTACGAACCACCGGAAGGCGAGCCAAAACTGGCCAGGCCGTCGGCCGAATCAGTGGACCGCATCTATGTGGACACGGTGGCGCACAGCCCCGAGACGATGAAGTACTGCTACGAGATGTTTGGCCCGGAAAAAATCATGTTTGGCACCGATCACCCATTCATGCACTGGGAGATCTACCGGGAGATGATGGACGGCTTGGGTTGCACCGACGCCGAACGCGAACTCATCTACCACACCAACGCCGAAACCCTACTAGGCCTAACAAGCTAGGCCAGGCAGGCTGAGCCTGCACCCAAATACGTGCGGAAGCAAACCAACCTCCCCCTTTCGTAAAGGGGGACCGAGGGGGATTTCCGCCGCCACCCAATCTAAGAAGCTCAAGGGATAACCGCAAAGTAAGGACTCGAAGCAATCCCGCAACACACCTGTCATTCTGAGGAGCGCCGTAGGCCGACGAAGAATCTACCAACCCTCATCTTGGCAGACCCTTCGCCCCGCTCAGGGTGACATTCTGAAGAACAATTCTGCCTAAACCGGGGAAACACAGGAAAATCCGGTCGCTGCAGCCCCTAATCAATGCTCCAACTGGGGTTTTTGTTGGCCTCTGCTTGCAGGTGGTCTACGATCCAGTCTTTGACTGATTCCGAGACGTAAAAGGTGGGCATCAGTAGATCGCTGTCGGCAAAGACCCGTCCGTCGGCCCTTGCTTGGTCTGCTGATTTGGAGCCGGGTAGCATGCGTATCCCGATTCTCAGATTGGCGACCGTGGGCTTGATGGCTCGAAGAAAGACGAGCTTCCGCTCCATGGTTCCTTGGGTCTCGCCCGGAGAGCCAAAGGTCTGGCCCACGGTGTAGGGCAGGCCGCCCTCTTCGCACAAACGGCAAGCCTCAAGCATCTGGTCCAGGCGAGTGGACAACTCATCAGGATCAATGGCATCGACCACCAGGTCGCCAACTATCACCAGTGAGCACCCAGATTTTTTCATCAGGCCAATCAGTTCTGGGTCGCAGTTCCTGGGCACCAGACCGGTGTTCCACTCGATCTTTAAATCAGCATCGATTAGAGCTTGGCAAAATGACTTGGCGTGATCGACCGGGGCGTTGAAACCGTTGGCTATGAAGAAGAACTTGCTCAGCCCCAGCCGTTGCTTCATGTCCTTAACTTCGTCCAGGACCTCTTGAATCGGCCGCAGGTTTTGACGGTCTGCAGCGTCGCCGCGTCCTCCCTGGCTGCTGAACCACTTGGTAATCACTCCAATGCCAAACCCGGCCTCAGAGTATTTGTCCAAGTCCAATTCTTCCAGGCGCGGGGGCTTCATGACCCCAGAAGTAGGCTGCGGGTCGGTCACTGTAGTCTTGCCGTCTGCTCGGTACACCAGACCTGGCAAGTCGGTGTACGACTTCCCACTTTCAATTCGGTCAGCTAAATCGGAGAACACGTCGCCACCGCTACCGGCTACGCCCACATCGGGTCCAATAAAATCGAAGCAATCGGACGGGAGAATACTGAACGCCGGCCCTCCGCAAACGATGGTGGCCTTGCTGATCGATCGGATCAGGTCAGTCACCTCCTTGGTGATGAGAAGTACCGACTCTGGGTTCAAATTGCTGCCATTATCCAAGTTTCTGATGGACAGCCCCACCATGTCGGGCTGGAATTCTTGCACTGACTTTTTCACCTCATCCAGGTAGTCGTCGGCAAACATGAGGTCCAGCATTTTCGTGTCGTGCTTCTCGGGGTCCAAGTACCCGGAGATGTAGGCTAGCCCCAGTGGCAGGGGCTGGGCCTGAATGTTGTTCATGTAGCGCCCGTGGCGGTTGGTTGCGATCAATAAGATTCTCATACACTCTCCGGTCCAAGCCTGGTATCCAAACCACACCATTATTGCCCATCAATCGATATCTCTCAATGGTAATTTGTGACGCGGTCGCAAATTACCATTGAGACGCCAGGCTCGCCAGGTTAAACTGTCCCCGTTATTAATCTAGGCTAAAAGCCGTCCCCTAGCTAATAAGGGGATTGAGAGGGACTCATGCGAATCGATGTTCATAGCCACCTGATCTACCTGCCCTACTTGGAGTACTTGGCGGGCCGTAGCTCTCTGCCCCAGGGCGTCCTGCAGGGCGGGACCTACTTTGTTAGCTGCACTGGCGGCTACCAGCATGCCTCACCGATCATCCACGCTGACGTTGACCAGAAGCTGCGCGACATGGAAGACCTCGACATTGGAATGTCCATCTTGAGCCACGGTATGCCGGGTCCTGAGCTGCTTGGCGGGTCCGAAGCCGACGACTGGGCCTCCCGAATCAACGACCATCTGGCAGAGGTTATCCAGTCGCACCCCGGCAAGTTCCAAGCCTGGGCGACCCTGGGCTGGGGCAGCGCCGACCGGACCATCGCCGAGATCGACCGCTGTGTGCAGCAACTGGGTTTCAAAGGCGTGTATCTCTTTTCCAACATCAACCAGAAGACCCTGGACAGCAAAGAATTCTGGCCGGTGTACAAACACGTAGAGAGTCTGGGAATCCCCATGGACATGCACCCAACCGCGCCCATCAACATGAACGGCATCGACCACCGGCCCTTGGTGCCCGGTATGGCCTTTATGTTTGACACCACGCTGGCCACGGTGCGGATGGTCATGAGCGGCGTCTTTGAAGAATATCCGGAGCTTAAATTGATCGTCCCCCACACCGGCGGGTTTGTGCCCTTCATCCAGGGCCGCGTTGGCCGCATGATTGACGCTTGGACCTCGCCCGATGATTGGAACAATCTGTCAGATCCATCCCAGGCATCTTTCGCCAAGATTTACGTAGACACCGTGGCCCACAGTCCGGAAGCGCTGGAATATTGTTACAAGGTCTACGGAGCCGACAAACTGCTCTACGGCACCGACCATCCGTTCTCCCACTTCGAAGTATTCAACGAAATGGTCGACAATCTAGATTGCTCAGAATCAGACCGAGAGCTAATCAACCACGGCAACGCCGAACGCATACTAGGGCTATAAGCAGGCAGGCTCAGCCTGCACGCAAATACCTGGCGGCATCAAAACAAACCTCCCCCTTTCGTAAAGGGGGACCGAGGGGGATTTAGCCCATCCAAACCCAACAAAATGACAGCTTTCAGCGCTCAGTCCACAGCCGAAAGTCCCTCCCCCCGCGCCGGGGGCCAAAAGCCCCTTCCTCCGCGCCGGGGGCCAAAAATCCCTCCCCCCGCGCCGGGGGAAGGTTAGGATGGGGGCGCCAACCACCTGTCATTCTGAGGAGTGCCAGAAACCCCAAAACTCAACAAACCAAACGCTGATCGCTGTTAGCTGACCGCTGACAGCTACCACAAGGAGAACCATGAACCTGAGAGATTCTGTAATCATCGTTACCGGCTCTGCCACCGGACTCGGCGCCGCCATCGTAAAGCAGGTGGCTGCTAAGGGTGCGCGCGTGGTGATCAACTACACCAAGAGTGAGAAAGAGGCTCACGAGACAGAGGCCGTCTGCGACTATCTGGGCGTGGAGTCGATATTATGTAAAGCTGATGTGTCGGTTGATGAAGACTGCCGACGCATGGCGAACCAGGCCATGGAAAAGTGGGACCGGATTGACGGGCTGGTCAACAACGCCGCTCGTTCGGTCTTCGCCAACTCCAAAGACCTGGAAGCTTTGGAAGGTCAGCAATTCATGGATGTCTTCTCGGTGAACGTGGTCGGTCCCTACCAGATGGCCCGGGCAGTTGTGCCTGCCATGAAAAAGCAGGGCCACGGCTCCATCGTCAACGTCTCGTCCATCTCCGCCATCACCGGCGCCGGCAGCTCCATCGCCTACGCCGCTTCCAAGGGCGCATTGAACACCATGACCCTGTCTTTGGCCCGCTCCCTGGCGCCGGAGATCAAAGTCAACGCAATCATGCCCAGCGCGTTCCCTTCACGTTGGTGGGCCGACGGAATCGGCGAAGACGCAACTAAGACCCTGTTTGAAAAATTCAACGCCCAGGTGCCATTGCGAGAAGTGGCAACCCCCGAATCCGTAGCCCGGACCGTGGTCTGGCTGTTGGAAGACGCTGCTTTCACCACCGGAGAGATGATTAAGATAGATTCTGGCATGCATCTGCTGGGTTTCCAGCCTTAGCAAACAATTCCAAAGGCGTTTTGACTGGGTCTGGAGGTTTTCGAATATTCACTGCTATCGTCGCAAGTAGGCATTAGTAGATTAAGGGGGACGCTGATGAAGACCGACCATATAAAGAAACGGAACATGATCATGCAGATATTTCTGATGGTTATTACCCTAGGCATCTACGCCATCTATTGGTTCTACTCCACTCTGAACGAACTCCACATTGCCAACGGCAATGATGGCGGCGCACTGCTCTGGACTATCCTGGCGTTGATTCCGCTCTTGAACCTATTCGCCTACTGGCACTATTCCAGTGAATTCTCTAAGTTCAATGACGGAAAATACCCCTCAATAGTGGTGTTCGTGGCGTGGGTCCTGTTCTCGCCACTTGTCTGGTTGCTGGTACAAATAGATCTGAACAAAGCTGCGGATGGCGGGTCGTTGAATAACTGATCAACTCAAAATCTTAAGTTGCATTTCAAGGCCGCCTTCACTATGAGGGCGGCCTTTTTATTTGTTGCACTCAGAGAATGAAGCCACCGGTATCAAAACCCGGCTATGCCACCCCCGCTAGACGCGACCTCAAATCCTTGCCAGAATACGTCCCATAAATCCCTTGCGCCGTTTACGCAATTATTAGGAGATAAATTATGGGACCAGAGTTAGTTGAATACCTGAAATATGAAGTAGAGGACTCGGGCATCGCCTGGATCACCTTCAACCGGCCCGAGCGCCGCAACGCCCTGATGGGCAACTCCCAGGAAAAGAGCACCGTGGCCAAGGTGGGTGAATACATGCGGGCGGCCGATGACGATCCGGACGTTAAAGTTATTGTCCTCACTGGCGAGGGCCAGGGCTTCTGCTCCGGAGCCGATATGCGCCGCGACAACGACCCTGATGTGCTCGGCGAGAACTTTGTTGGCAACCGAGACCACACAGAAAGTCCGGACTTTGTCCGCCAGCATTTCTTCCACGGGTTCACCCAGCTGCACCGGGACATCTCCCTCGTCCGAAAACCCACCATCGCCATGATCAACGGCGCGGCTGTGGGTTCCGGCATGGACATGGCCCTCCACTGCGACATCCGAGTTGGCTGTGAGGCTACTCAGTTTGTGGGCTACCACCAACTGGGCCAAATATTCGAGAACGGTGGCAGCTACTATCTGCCCAAGATGGCGGGACTGGGTCGAGCCCTAGAGTTTGCCTACACCGGGCGGTTGGATGCCGAACGTGCCTACCAATGGGGCCTGCTGAACTACCTGGTAGACTCCAGCGAACTTGAGAAGACCACCCGCGACCTGTGCGACCGCATCATGCGGGTGCCGCCCATGGTGCATTGGATCAGCAAGCGGATCATGCGCACGGCCATGGACACCACTTTGGAGAACACCATGGTGCTGACGTCAAACGCCGGCGGCATCCTAAGCGGTTCCGAAGATGCCGACGAAGCGCGCATCGCATTCTTGGAGAAGCGAGCGCCCAAGTTCAAAGGCCGCTAAGCCAGCTTTAATCGGGCGCAGCCCAACGGTAAGCTTTTTGTTAAAAGACCACGGGTAGAAGACCAACGGGGGGAATGACCGGATGTCCACATTCGGAGACCTTGAACGCACCTTCGCTGATCTTTATCCCTACCGCTGGGTTTTTGCGGTTGGATCGATGGTCGTAATAGCGGTGTCCGTCGCCTTCGCTTATAGGAGGGGCTGGCACCGCTATCTTTGGGGCCACAGAGTGCCGGTGGATATGAGACACTTCGAGCGGCATCCCCTGGTCTGATAAGAAAGCGTGGAATTGACGCACGGATTCTGAGTAGGTCTCTTGTGTCCGGGGGCTCATGTTTTCAGCGGCAAGGTGGCGACCGAAGGATTCGAGGTTAACACCGATATCGCCGCCTGCTACAATAGCTTTGGTTGAGGCTGATTTGGCCATGAAAAACACCGTCGTAAAGCTAAATAAATATGTCCAGCTATATCCTGTCGGAGCGGTGTGCGTCAACGGAAAATCAGTTATCTACTGTCGGTAGGCATAAAAATGGGTGGTTAGCTCAGTTGGTTAGAGCACCTGCTTTACACGCAGGGGGTCAGAGGTTCGAGTCCTCTACCGCCCACCACTGATAATCGAGCCTGAAACGGCCATTTTGAGCTGTCTTAAGGTTTTCTTTTGTGGCTGAGAATGCTGGGTTGCCCCACATTTCGATTGGGCGAGTGCTGTCTCGATAGATCCGCAGCCCTAAATATAAATTTATAGTTCTTTATTGAGTCGTTATATTAACCCCTGGAATAGGCCGTTTAGCGGTAAAATTCACTGTTATGGAAATACCAAGAATTTCTGAATTTAGCCATTCGTGTCTACAACGTAGACGATACCGTCGGATGCCACTGCTACATAAACTTCCTGTCTCGGATAGATCGTTACTCTTTCGGAATCTCCCCTGTGATTCCGTTTGTTATCAGATCCGCTATTTCGTGCTCTGAAAGCCCCAGTAGTTCAGTCAGCACCTGATGGTTGTGTTCTCCCAGACCGGGGGCCGGTCTAGGGATTCCTCTTGGACTCTTCGAGAGAAGCCAAGGCGTGGTTACCTGCTTATACGGACCTGTTTCTGGATGGTCAACTACATCCCAGAAACCTCTTGATTCAAGATGAGGATCGGTTATTACCTCGTTGCCATTAAGTACTGGAGCCGACGGAACACCATGAGACTGTAGTCGATGCATCGCTTCGTAATGATCTTGTTCGATGGTCCATAATGCGATAATTGCGTCCAACTCGTTCTGATTAGCATGTCTTGATTCATTGTCACAGAATCTATTATCACTGGCTAATTCCAAATCGCCCAGTGCCATACATAGTCCACGCCATTCGTCTTCAGTTCCAACTGCGATAGCAACCCACATGTCTTCCCCCAGACAAGGGTATACACCATGAGGCGACATATCTCGGTGAAGATTCTCCATCGGCACAGCTATCCTACCGGTGACCGAGAAATCCAGTATAGATTCGCCAAGAAGCATAGTCGTGACTTCTCGTTGCGACAGATCAACTAAGCAGCCTTTACCGGTCTTGAGGCGGCTACGCAATGCAGTCATCAAAGCACCGAACGAAAGAATCCCGACGACCGGGTCTGGATAGACTAGATTGGTCAACAAAGGAAGACCATCCTCGTATCCAGTGATTGAAGCTAATCCTCCAGTTTGCTCCAGAGTTGAGCCTAGAGACCCGTAGTTAGCTTCTGGTCCAGTGGCCCCTTGACTGCTGATTTTCAAGTAGATCAGTTGAGGATTTTGACTTGAAACCACATCATAGCCAAGCCCCAGTCGATCCATCACCGAACCTCGGTAATTCTCAACTAATACGTCGCAGACTTTTACCAAATCAAGAAGTAGTTCTCTTCCTTGATCTGTCGCTAAATCGATTGTTAGTGATTGTTTGTTAATGTTCCTGTGGACATGATGAGCTGTACGGTTCCATGGCCGTTCTCCTGGGTCACCGTTAGGGTACACTCGGAGATCATCCGGCCCGGGTCGTGCTTTCCCCCGGTTTATGTCCATGCGAGATAGAGATTCGATTTTAATTACTTCAGCGCCCATAAAACCAAGGAACATGGTTGCATATGGACCAGCCGCAACCTGGCTAAGGTCTAATATACGTAATCCTTCGAGTGCTGGTTTGGGAGAGGAAATAGACATTCTACGATACCTCAAGTCCCAATTCAGTCATAGAATACCCCAAACCCTGGCACAATATCTCTTCATTGTGCTCGCCTAGTCTGGGGGCTTGGGAAATTTCCCAAGAATTGTCAGCGATTCGATAAGGGGCACCAGGTTGAATGGTATTCGGGAGTGATTCACCCCCAACTAGCTTAAAGAATTCCCGGTCTACAAACTGCTGAGACATCAAAAGGTCTTCCACTGTTGCTACGTATCCAGTGATGGTGCGTAAGGACTGGAGTGTATGGTAGATCTCTTCTTTAGGTTTACGTACTGCCCAATCGGAGATGACGACCAAGAGTGCGTCCTGATTAGCCCGTCGTGACTCTTGGGTAATGAATCTCGAATCGTTAACCAATTCGGGTTTTTCGATCAGCTCACACACTTTAAGCCAAGTGCTCTCCTGAACACCTGTCTCCAACCCAGGGCTAACCCAACCGTCTTTAGCCCGAACTAGATTGCTTCCCCGCCGCGCGAGAGGACGGCCAAACTGAGCATAGATAGAAGAATATAACTGTGATACGGCCATCACTTCCATCGCAGAGATATCCACGTGTTGACCGAATCCTTGAGTATCTTTGACATATATGGCCATGGTGGTGGCTGAGAACGCACTGATACCGGTTGTATAGAGCGCCGCTTCGCCACCCACTTTCAGGGGTGGCCTGTCCGGGAGCCCAATGGTATACATGAGAGCCCCAGCGGCCTGAGCTATCAGGTCAGAGCCTTTGTATGCGCTGTAGGGTCCGGTTTGTCCGAACGGAGTAACTGATACGTAAACCAGGTCATGACATGAGTCAGCGATGTCACTATAACCCAGTCCACAGGCCGTCAAATAGCCAGGAGGAAAGCTCTCAATCAGAACGTCACAGTTCTGGGCTAACTTCATGATAGCTTGAGCATGACTGGGAACGAACGGGTCCAGTGTCACACTCTTTTTGCTGGTATTGATATAAGAAAAAAGTGCACTAGCTTGGGAGTGGTCGATCGTCTGAAAGAACGGTTTGGATGACCGGCAAGGGTCGCCGGTATACGGAGGTTCGACCTTTATGACGTCTGCGCCCCATCCAGCCAAAAGTTTTGCGCAGAATGGGCCAGATACGCCTTGGCTTAGGTCTAGTACATTGATATCGCTGAGGAGATTATCCATAAATTGGAGACGCTCTTAATGTTCTAGAGTTAGGTTACAAAGACCCGATGAACTATATGTGTGGCTCTCATGCTCGTCAATAACCAGCATCTTTGTCGCCTCTACGGTGATTTTCAGCGCGATTATTTGCTCATTCTCCGTCTATACGATTAGGTCTTACTGGGAGGACAAACGGTGGAGAAAGCAATATTTCGATATCGACCCTGAGGCTTATCCGATGCCGCTCCTGCGGGAGCCCGTACTTCTAATCTTAAAAATAAGCGCATTGGTTGGACTAACGTCTTCATCCCAAATCCGTGAACAACCTTGTCGCCCAAAAGTCGTCTGATAAACAAACCAACCGGGTTTAGAAAACGCTTCAAAATCCTGATCAAGAGGACTATCGGCTCCTAGTTTTGAATAGCGTACAGATTCTTGCTTCTCAGACACTTACGCAAAATGGAGGCAAGTAATTACCATGGCCAGTAACCTGAATACCGTGAGGAAGATGGCCTCACGTGGAGAGGGCGTCACCGATCTCAAGTTTTTACGTAACGGCATTCCGGTTGGTGTCCGTGGTCTCCGTTGTCAGTGCAGGTACATGGAATGTCATCCCGCCTTTCAAATCCGCGCTTCTCAAGAAACGAACGGAACCCAAAGTAAAAACCGTCACCGTCATCGATTGAGTCGAATCCTGCTTGGAATGCTTCCCGCAGTTGATCGTGGTTGGGCCGTTGCGAGACGAAATTGACCATCAGTTCAGGACCTCTGTGATGTCTTGGGCGAAAAACATTTCTTCAGTCCCAACTAAGGACGGGTCATTGGGGTTGATCGTGTATTTTCCAAAAATCCAGACGCCGTCTTTTGGGTTCTCAATAATTTCTATTGTGGCACCGGCAGTGGTGAAGACCTTGACCCCCACCTCCAAGGTGATGAGATTAACTACTTCGGCCATTTAGGATGTACTCCATTGTTGAAGCTGTTGGTTCGTATTCGAAATCCTCAAGGCTAGAAGAAAAAAGTAAGATTCTTTGCTAGTAACACGTTCTGGTCTAAGATGATTTTTCGCTGTGAAATCTTCCATTCTTCATTTACTTTTCTGAGTGTGTCTTCGCGTTTGCCAATCAGAAAATCAGTCTCCGTTTGAACACGATTTCGGTAGATCAAGAACCGGCATTTCACCGAGACTTCAATTGGATCCGTGATTGACGGCTCCGCCCCAAGTAGTTGGACGTTGGTGACGAAATGGCAGATGCGTGACAACGGCTCCTCGGCCCAGTGGACGCCAGTAAGAATCTGTCTTACACGGCGGTCTAGGGTTCCTTTGCCCTCATCGAACCAGTTAATGTCCTGTCCTTCGCGGGTGAACTCCCGGTCAAGTTCGTTGGCCTTCACGTTTCGACGCATTGGCATCCAGTAACGAATATCATCCGTGAGCAGATCCAGCCATTCTTCAAAGTTCCGTTCATCCAGCAATTCTGCTTCTCGAAAGAGAAAATCTTGAATCTCCTCCTTGAGAAGGATTCGGGAGATATTTGTTTCAACTGTGGTCATAGCCCAAGGGCCTCCGGAACTGAGGGATTTGTTAATGTGACTTTCCGTTGCCGTTACGCCAAGTTGCCAACGCATCCCAGTCCGGGGCGCTCATGAATTCTGACCATCGCTGGTAGAAGCCTCTTTGGTTCTGCTCGCCAGCAAACGCGTCCGTGACGTTTCTGATCTGGCCGGGCATTTCCAGACCATCTGTGACCACGGGCGGGCCGTCAAATCCCAGGCCCATTTGATAGTTGTAGGGATGGCGCCGGGCAATGACTCCTTGACTGGCATTGTGGGCGTAATTCCAGTTCTCCATATCATCCTGCTCGGTCAAACCAGAGGGACCGGAATAGGTGATGTAATAGTGACGCAGGAATTCTCTGACTTCCGGCGGGGCATTCTTGTCGATGAGGAACCAGCGCCAGGCCTCATGACTGTTGGCACCACGAGGGTTCCAAACGGCGATGCTGCGTGGTTGGCGCGGGAGATAGGACATGTTTGGGAACACAGTACTGGGGCCGGGAAGCAGACGGGCCCATTTTCCATAATTCTTTTGGCGTTCCGATTCACAATGGGCAAAGTACTCAGAGACTATCTTGGAATGTTGGTACGAAGTTGTTTTCTTGTCGTCCGGCCTCAAGAATGTGATGGTGCCGTGCCCCCTCTCTGGGAATGAGATGTCCAGCGCAGTGGCACCCTCTCTCTCGGTGGTGTCGCGGCGACCGACACCGCTGGGACCCACGCCAGCCATATCGACAGAGCGGTGGCTGATGTTGTGGTAACGGTCCCCGATGAAGTTCTCCGCGGGGAACTTCCAATTGCAGGGAATGACCCATTTCTCTATACCTCCGAACACTTCTGTCTCACCGCCTGCCCCGTCCCATGTGTCTAGTAGAAAATCGAGGTAGGTTGTAAAACCGCCCATGTACTCAGCGAAAGAAGGAGCATGTTTGTCCCAAGTAGCCCAGATGCTGCCTTTGTAGTTACAGACCTGGGCTACTTCCGGCAACCCCCACTTGGACTTGTCCAATGTTTCTTTGTAGGCGTCTTTGAAATACGGTACGCCCACCAGCTTGCCGTCAGTGGCGAAACTCCAACCGTGGTAGGGACAGCTGAAAACAGGGGTGTTGCCTTCGTCATACCGACAGACTTTCATGCCCCGGTGGGTGCATGAGTTCAGGAAAACGTGAATCTCATTTTGTCGGTCTCTGCAAAGGATTACGGATTCTTCCCCCATGGATGACACGAAAAAATCCCCGGGTTTGCTGATCTGGCTTTGATGGCCGATGAACAACCAAGCCCTGGCGAATAGTTGCTCTTGTTCCTGGGCGTAAATTTCGGGGTTGACAAAAATTTCCCGGCTAATAACCCCGGATTCAAGGTCAACCAAGGAATTTCTGTTAGAACTCTTGCTGCGCGGCTTACGGGCTGTTGCCATGTTGGTTTAGCTCCTCGTCCAAGAGATGTTCAAGAGATTTTATGGTTTTGGTTTGGATCGAACTTCGGCTCCAGCCATTTGTTCTAGGATTCGGGCGACGACTGGGTATCCTTCAGTGCCAAGACCCTGGGCCTGGGCCCGTTGAAGTACGTCGTCCACGATGTCCCCAATGCGCGAAGGCGCTTGCACATCACGGGCTAATTGACAGGCGAGATGAAGGTCTTTGGCTACGATGTCCAGCGTTCCGTTGCTGGCGAAAGTGCCGTCTAGAACCACGTCCAGGGAACGCGCCATTACCCCACTGGCCGAAGCGCTGATGGGAATAAGTTTGGCCAGGATGTCCATATCCAGGCCGGCTTTGGCGCCAATGATCATACCCTCGACTCCGGCAACAAAATTGGAATATCCCAGATATTGGGTGACCAACTTTGCTGTGCAACCAGAGCCGGTGCCGCCCACGTAGATGACATCCTTGCCCATGGTCTCTAGTACCGAACGATGTTGTTCAAACACCTCTGGGTTGCCGCCAACCATCATCGTCATGTTTGGTATTCGCCCGCTCACCGGGCAATCCAACATCTTGATCCCCATTTTCTTACAAACGTTTGCCAGATGGTGAATCACAGTAGGTGAATTGGTGGTTGTGTCGACCCAGGTGCAGCCCGTTTTCAGACCCGCCAGGATTCCAGTGTCCGGTGCGGTCAACACATTTTCAGTTTCGACCGGTCCAGGAAGCGAAGTGAAAACCACTTCGCTTACCTCTGCCAGTTTTTGAGGGCTTTCTGCCCAATTTGCGCCCATTTCGCAGAGGTTGGTCGCCGACTCCCGGCGCACATCAAAGACCGTGACTGAGTGTCCCGCTTCGATCAGAGCTTTGGCCATGGGGTTACCCATGGTGCCAGTGCCAATATATCCAAGCTGCATCTATTTACCTATTTGGCACTAACGGGTGTTACGTTTCGATGCCCCCAGATGCTGCCTTTCTCATGGCGTTGCACCTGCCACGTGGCGTCATCGACGGTCCGGGCTCCCCAGCCGTACTCAACATTGAAGCCAGAGGGCGTCTGCATATAGAAAGAGGTCATGTGGTCGTTGGTATGCCGACCTAGTCCTCTGGTGAGTGGCAGTCCTTGGTCCAGCACCATGTCGTAAGTGGTTCCCACATCGTTCATAGTCTGTGTTTGAATCATGAAGTGGTTTAGCTTCTTTGGCACCTTGGCTTCGATTAATGCCAGGGAATGGTGGCGAGGATTGCAGTGAAAGAACGCTAAGTTGCGTATGAAATCGCTAATCTTCATGCCCAAAACGTCGCGGTAGAACTTCACAGTTCGGTCCAAGTCTTCAACGTGCAAGACGACGTGGCCGAGACCTTGTTCGCCGGTGACGAACCCGATGGCTCGCGGTGAATTGAACGGCCGGTCAAAGCTGATAGGTGGGCCGTAAAAAATCTCTGTAGCGGTGCCATCCGGATCTTCAAACTTGATCATGCCCTCTACTCGACGAGATTTGTTCTCTTCGTCGGTGCCGTCAGCGACTTCTATACCTGCCTGCTGAAGTTGTTCGGCCATTTCTCTGAGCGCCTGTTCGTCGGTTACCTGCCAGCCGACGAATTCAAGATCATCTTTTCCGGTGGGCTGAATGATGAAACGATGGCTGTTTTCGTCCATACGAAAGGATAGGTTGCCATCGGCGTCCACCCCATTACTCTCCAAACCCAATAAGTCAGTAGCAAAGTGTTCCCATTCCTCCACGTTGCTAACGCCCAGTCCCACGTATCCCAATTGCGTTACTCTGGCCATGTCCAAATCTCCAATTAATGATTTCATAGATTTCTGAGTATGTGATTTCGAGTTGGTCTATTCGTTGCGTATGTTGGATGCTAAGGCTTTTCAGCCCCTCCCGTCCACTTTAGCCGCCCGTTGTTTGTTCAACGCTCGGATCTCGGGGGTATCAGGATCCGCGCCGCTCCACCTTTGTGCAGCGCGGCTTAAACTAGAGTCCGCTTCGGCAGATTGGCCTTGGCCCGATTGAACCCGGCCCAACCAAAATGTGTCTCGTACCGACTCTCTCTGGTTCAAGCGGCTATACAGCATGGCCTCCGCTTTTTCGAACTGTTCTGCGCGTATATAAGCTTCCAACATGGTATCTTCGAAGACCTCGCGCTGGGCGTGGCTTCCTCCGATGCGCACCAACTGAGGGAACACCGGCTCCATCAAACGGACGGACTCGGTGTAATTCTCTTCAGCGAAGGCTTCGATACCCTGTATCAAAGGAAGGATAACTTCCTTGGCGAAAGAGTCGCCTTCCTCGGCTGAGTCTTGTAAGCGGCTGGTAATCTGGCCCATCGCTTCGTAGTCACCGCTGCCCGCGAATGCCAAAGCTGCGTGGGCATCACGGAATGCGGCACCGGGGCCCTGGGCGGCTGGAACTGCGATCTTCAATACTTCGTCCCACGGTTTCGGAGATGGAACGTCGCTGTAAATTTGCAAACGCCATAACAGGGAAGCGCTGTCATTCAAGGCGGCCATGCTATTGGCGATCACAGAAGGGCGGATGTATTTCTCATAGCGATCCAAGGTCTCTTGATACTTGCCCTGGGCCATTTCAAAAAGCGCCAAGTGCCATGACAGATGTACGTAGGAACTGGCGGGCGCGTCGAATCCTTGGAGCCAGGAACTCAAAAAATCCTCTCCGCTTGAAGCATCGCCCCGCTCAAAGTGCACGTGGGTCATTGAATGGCAGGCAACGGCGTTGCTAGGATTCATATCTAATGACCGCTGGGCCAATTCCATCGCGATATCCAATTGACCGGTCTCGTGGTGAGCGAAAGCATATTCGGCCCAAAAAGCCCAATCTTCTGTGCAATGAGCCTCAACGCTTTGGAGCAGAGACAAATATTCAGGAGGGAAATTCGGCGAACCAGCCCCGCTGCATCCCAGCATATATAACCGGTGGGCCAGTCGTAGTAGCAGTCTTTCCTGGGGAAACTCGGAGAGATGTTCTTTTATGAGTGCAATGGAATCACTGCCCCGTCCAAATATCCAAAGGCTGATCGCTTCGATCAGCTGACGTTCCCTACGGGTGATTCCTGAGGTCAACCCTTGGGCTCTGACCATGGTCTTCTTGGCTTCTTCTGGGAGGGCCCGTTGTTGATACCAATATGCTAGGCAACCGTGCGCCAGGGCGAAGCCTTCGTCCAGTTCAATCGCTTCTTGAAATTTCAAATCGGGGCCGTGATTTTGGGACAGTAGACGGTCCATACCTTCGTCTAAGGTATCCGCGGCTGCGGCTGAACTAGTGCTAAGGGCCATCCCGAAACGATCCTGGATCCCATTGCGCATCATGGCCTCCATCGGGTCGAGTTTGAACCGACGCTTACTGGGCGGTTGATTCCTGAACAGGCACATAAGAACTATTTGGGTATCGACAACACCGACGATATTTCGCTGAATTCCCGCCACATCTTATTCCAAGAGTCGCCGCCATCATCGCTGCGGTAAAGGTGCCCATAGCGGCTTCCGGCGTACGCCAATTGGTCGTTGGACGAGGAGATATCCACGGCCCACATAGCACTGTTGGGCGGTGTTGGCAGTGAGAGATTCTCCCAGGTACGTCCAGTATCCTTGGATCGCATCACCGTCCCGGTCCGCCCTGGTGTGGTGTCACCAATCGTCAGGAAGATGGTGCTTGGATACCCAGGGTGTACTTTTATCCCACGGGGATAGGTATAGGGAAACACTTCTTTGATTCCGATACTTTCCCAGGTGGCGCCATCGTCGATGCTCGTGAAAACATCATTGTTTACCACAACAATAATGGTCTTGGGTGGACCAAAGGTGATCGCGACATTGTGGACGTCCAGATTCGGAATGTCGGTTCCGGCCTTGGTCCAGGTGTATCCACCGTCGGAGCTGTGCCTAAGTCCGTCCACTTCTATGCCTGCCCAGACGCTCTTGGGGTTGGTGGGGTCTATCGCGATCCCCGTCATCTGTGGATTGCCTATCGGGCATTCCTCAACCACTTCCATGTCGCGGCGCTCCCAATTTTCTCCGCCATCATCAGAACGAAACATTGCGACCGAGGAAGGAGTCCCAGTCCCGGCTAAAATAATGTTTGGGTCCGTCGGATCGATGGCCATCGCCCACACAGAGTATTCGCTTAAAGGCGAAACAATTCTGCGCCAGTTTTGGCCTGCGTCGTGGCTCTTGAATAGACCCCTTTCCGTCCCAGCGAAGACCACCTCAGGCTGATTTGGATGATTCGCCAAAACCCGGACCATCGGATTTTGATACATCCCTTGATTTACAGAAATCCGCTGCCAAGTATCGCCAACGTCTGAGCTGCGCATGACGCCTTGCCCGACTGTGCCAACAAGGATCGTTGATTCATCCGCCATAGCATTACCTCTCATTCCAAGACAGAACCGCTTTGGTTACGGCCCAGTGTACAGGGGGGGTAACCAGCCTTCAAGGAGAAGGCCAAACGGACATTGAGCCAAAGCTAAAACATCAAGCGCCAGCGCATTTAACCGCTTGTTTGAGATGTTCACCAATCGACCCGGCTTCCGTTCCTGATATAGTATTGCCGCTTGGGAAAGCTGCCGGGAAAGATTCATAGGAGGGATTCATATATGAAGTACGACCATATAATCGTCGGTGGTGGAACCGCAGGATGCATTCTAGCCGCTAGATTATCTGAAGACCCGGAACGATCTGTTTTGTTGTTGGAAGCAGGGCCAGAATACCCTGATTTTGAACAATTGCCTGACTCGTTGAAATACGGTTGGGGGATGCTCAATCTGGAGGCTCGTAAGGCCGGTGGTCCCTTCAACTGGTCGTACAGCGGCAAGACCACGCCTCAGCAACCTGAACTGATGCCGGTTCCTAGAGGCAAGGCCATGGGTGGCACCAGTTCGATCAATGGCCAGACATTCATCCGTGGCGCTCCCGAAGATTTCGACACCTGGGCTTCTTGGGGCAATGAGGGTTGGTCCTACGTCGATTGCCTGCCTTACTTCCGAAAGCTCGAAAACGACAATGATTATTCCGGAGATTTCCACGGCTCCGACGGTCCTGTGCCGGTGCGCCGACACCACCGTGATACCTGGCCGCCGGCCCAAGAGGCTTTCTATCTAGCCTGCATCGCTTCCGGGTACCCGGATTTTCCTGATGTCCACGATCCCGAATCCACGGGTATCAGTCTCCGGGCCGAAAACAACATCGACGGGGTGCGGATGAGCATGGCGCTAGCCTACCTCGACCCGATTCGACACCGCCTTAACCTGACAGTTAAGGCTAGCGTGCAGGCGATGAAGATTAACTTTACCGGTAAAAGAGCCACCGGTTTGGATGTAGAGATCAACGACGAACGGTTCACTGTGGAAGGCGATGAGGTTGTCTTGTGCGCCGGGGCAGTTGCCTCCCCTCACCTGCTGATGTTATCGGGCATAGGTCCAGCCGACCATTTGAACGAGATCGGCATCCCAGTAGTCAACGACCTTCCGGGGGTGGGCCAGAACATGCGCGACCACCCAAACGTTACTGTGAGGTTCTCAGTTAAAGAGGGCACTTACGACGATCCCAACGGGATGCGGGCACTCCGCCTCAGGTTCAGCGCCACCGGGTCTAAAACACCCAACGACATGATTCTATCTCCGGCTTCAATGAACACCGTTATCAATGAAGGTGATGACCCAAGTCATACCATAAATTGCGGACTGTATCTGGCGGTGGGCAAGGGCGAACTACGACTAGTTTCTTCCGACCCTCACGCCCAACCCAGCATGGACTACCACTACCTTGAGGACAGTTGGGACCGCGAGCGGCTAAGAGAATCAGTTCGAAAATGCGTCAACCTTTTGAAGGACCCATCGTATTCCGAGATTATTGAAGAACGGACGGCACCAACTGACGCTGACCTAGTCTCGGACCAGACATTGGATGATTGGCTTCTCCGAACTGTCAGCTCCTCATTCCACATCTCTGGCACCTGCAAGATGGGTACCGCAGCTGATCGGGAATCCGTGGTGGACCAGCACCTCAAGGTTCGCGGCATTGAAAACCTGCGGATTGTCGATGCGTCGGTAATGCCAGACGTGGTCCGCGCTAACACGAATGTCACCACAATGATGATTGCCGAACGGGCGGCCGATTTCATCAAACAGGGTCTTTAGCATGCTGGTCGGGAGTTAGCATAGGATTTGTCGACCTGGGTGCCTTGCAGCGGATTACGGAGTAGAGAGCTTCGGTTGGTATTCCTCCGTGGATGGTTGGAACGCAAACCAGAATGCAGATCGGCTTGGCAACCGTTCCAGCCTGCTCTCAGGGTTGTCCAAGCTGATTAGGACCTTTTCATGGTCGTACTCGTGAACCTAACACTTCTCCGGCCGATTGGGTCATATATTCCATTATGGCGCGAATACTACTACTAACAAGCACATGGGGCCGCCACCAGCTGATTGGTACTCCGCCTTGGCCTAATCATGACCGTCATAGCCATCGGCGTCTTGTTCACTATAGTCCTGCCTTATTGGAGCATGGTCGGCGAACGTCCGGAGCAGTGACGGGATGGTCCAGAGTCAATCACCGTTGTCGAAAATATCGCTCCAACCCAACCAGTCACAATTATTGGTTTTCGATATCACGCCCTTCTGGTAAATTAGACAAGGAAATCCAGACGAATCAGCGTATTATTCAGGTTGATACAAACCTCAGATGATAAGAAGCCTAAGTTTTTGCTGAGTGGATTAGAGACGTACGAATAAACAGAAACGTTTGGGCCTTAGGAGAGTAAATGGCAGTACAAGATTGGGAATCAAAAACCTCAGACATCGTTTACAGAAAATTTGAGGCTGGAGAATCACTGGTAGAAACGCTTGAGTCTTTGGCGCGTGCCAATGGCATTCGGGAAGCGATCGTGACGTCATGCATCGGGAGCTTTAGAAACCTGAGCCTGCGCAACCTTTGTGCTTGGGAAGAAGGCTCTCCAGAATTCCAGCGTCAAGAAATTAATGAGACTATGGAGTTGGTTAGCGCGGAAGGCTATATTCAGCCGTTGCCGGATGGTGGCCTTCGGGTGCACATTCACGTTGCTGCGGCCCGTCCTAACGGCGAGATGGTCGGTGGCCACTGCGAAGACGCCACCCTTTTGAGCGGCGCTTTCATGTACCTTCAGGTCTTAGAACGGGAATAGGTGTCCTAGTAAAAGATTGGTCGACGTTTGCGAGAGGGCTTTTTCGGAACGTCGGCCTTTTTTGTTGCCCAAATATTTGCCTCAGTGTAGTATCACCGAGAGTTCACCCAGTAAGGGAATCAGTGATATCTGGATCGTCCTAGCCCAGAAGACAAATCAACCAGGGAGAATCCATGAAATACGATATTGTGATTGTTGGCGGTGGAGCCGCCGGATCAGTAATGGCTGCTAGACTGGCCGAAAACGCGAATACCTCTGTTCTGTTGCTAGAAGCTGGAAAGGATTACCCTGACCCGGATAACCTTCCGGATGAAGTAAAGTACGCCACCACAAGTTTTGCAGAATCCCCAGAGTCGGAACACAACTGGGCCTTGCGTGGAACCATCACCGAGGAGCAGGGCGAGATTCACGTAGCCCAGGGCAAGGTGATTGGCGGTGGGTCGTCCATCAACGGCGCGGCGATGCAGCGAGGATTGCCCGAGGATTTTGATTCCTGGGCCGAGATGGGTAATGATCAATGGTCTTATGACAAGGTTCTACCATATTTTAGGAAATGCGAACGCGACCTAGACATTCGCGATGATTTTCATGGGACTGACGGACCAATGCCGGTGCGTCGTCGCCAGGCAGGTGAATGGCCTGATATTCAAAAGGCATTCCACGCCGCCTGCCTGAACGAGGGTTACGGATCGGTTGAGGATACCAACGGCCCAAACCCCGCTGGAGTCGGCGTATGGCCGTCTAACAACCTGGACGGCTGGCGGATGAGCGCTGCATTGACCCACTTGAATCCCATGCGCCACCGTATAAACCTAACTGTGCGGGGGGAGGTCCTCGTCAGGAAGGTGTTGATTGAGGACGGGAAGGCCGTCGGTGTGGAAGCAGAAAGCGGTGGTGAGGTATTTAATATAGAAGCAGACCGTGTGGTTTTAAGCGCTGGGGCGATCAAGTCCCCGCACCTGCTTATGCTGTCGGGCATCGGCCCAAAGGACCAACTTGAGGAGTTCGGAATTCCGGTCATCAAGGATCTTCCGGGAGTTGGGCAAAACCTGATGAACCATCTGAGCGCTCAAGTTACTTTCAAGGTCAAAGACGGATTGTCACTCTTCGGCGATACCGATTCGATCCACTTTGGTCTGCACTACACTTCAGATGGGTCAAGTGAAGTCAATGACATGCTGATGCGGACCACGCCAATGGTCGATGAACGGCCGGAGCGTGTCCCAGGATTGCGGACCAAATCCCTAAACGATGACGTCCCGGCAGACCGTGTGGCCAGAGTTTCCATCACGCTTGGGTTGCCTGACGGATCAGGATACGTGAACCTCGCATCGGCTGACCCATCGGTGCAGCCTACATTTAACTATCGTTATCTACAGAATGAAAACGACAAACGCCGGGTTCGGGAAGGCATACGGAAGGCAGCTGATTTTCTTGAATCCGACGCGTATAAAAACGTATGCGATTACCGTCTCCATCCTTCGAATGACATCTTGTCCGACGACGATGCTTTGGACCTGTATATACGCCAAACCGTAGGCACAGCCCGGCATGTTGCTGGTACCTGCAAGATGGGACCAGACTCAGACCCGATGGCTGTTGTTGACCAATACTGCAGCGTCAAGGGAATCACCGGATTGTCGGTGGTCGATGCGTCGGTGAAACCCAAGATCACCAGGTCAGGCGGCAGCCACGCAACGGTCCTCATGATGAGTGAACGCGCCGTGGAGTTCATTGCGCCAGCGTAATTTCTCCCTTCAAAGAACAAAAATAATAACGGCCTACACGAGGTACTCATCTACAAATCCATGGTGCGTACCTCGTTCTGGCTGGGCACCCACTGAATAGCACCAATTATCCGTTACGCGAGCGGTATCAACATGACAATCCCCGGGAAACCACCGGCTCCCACTGACCAGGTGCACCACATCGGAATCGCAGTGGCCGATCTGGACTACAGTATCAACTTCTATAAAAGCATATTTGGGCTGGAACCCGGTCCAATCATAGTCCGAGAAGAACTTGGTGTTCGTGGTTGTTTTATCGCAATCGGCAGCACCAACTTGGAACTCCTGCAAGGAACTGGCCCGAAAAGCTCTATTTCGATTCACATTGAAGAAAAAGGTGAAGGCCTTCACCATATTTGCTTTGAGGTAGAGGGAATCGAAGAGAAATTGAAGACCCTTGAGGAGCTTGGCATAGACCTGCGTGACAAAATTCCCAGAAAGGGGCTCATGGGGGGAGACATCGGATTCTTGAGCCCCTCCGCAGCAAAAGGGGTTCTAATTGAGTTGGCCGAGCACGAACATTAACCCACTGTAACGAGCCCAGTCTTTTAAAACGAAATCGCAAATTGGAGTAAACGACATGTCTGTTGGCGTAATAATTCCTCTGCCGGCTTACACCTTGAATCCAGCATTCATCGCCAAGAAAGCGGAAGACCTCGGGTTTGAGTCTATCTGGTACCACGAACATCCGGTGTTGCCAGTGGCAAGCCAAAGTTCATTCCCGGCCACCGGAGGCGAGATTCCTTGGACTTATGCCCATTTTTCAGAGCCTTATATCTCGTTGGCGATGGCGGCAGCGGTAACTAGCAAGATCAAGTTGGCCACCGGAATAACATTGGTGCCAGAACGAAATCCGCTGATACTGGCCAAAGAGATTTCTGTGCTAGATCTGCACAGCGGCGGCCGGTTCATCTTCGGAATCGGGGCCGGCTGGAACCGAGAAGAGACGACAATGATGGGCGGAGACTTCGATCACCGGTGGACCCAAACGCGTGAGGCAGTGGAAGCGCTGAAAGAACTGTGGACCAAAGACGAGGCCGAATACCATGGTCGTTACTATGACTTTCCTCCCGTCTACAGTTATCCTAAGCCGCTCCAAAAGCCCCATCCGCCAGTCCTGTTGGGCGGTAATGCCAAGAATGTCCTGCGAAGGGTCGCCACTTGGGGCGATGGTTGGTTACCGAACAGAGCGACCGCCAGTCAGATTGAAGAAAGCAGGAAAATCTTGGATACATTGGCTTCGGAGCGTGACCGGGACCCTACGTCATTGACCATCTCGGTTTTCGGTCAACCCACTGACACCACCAGGCAGCAAGTGGATGATTTTATTAACGCTGGGGCTCTTAGAGTGTCAGCCTGGGCACCGCATTGCGAGACCGAAAAAGAAATGGAAAATGAGCTGGAGCGAATGTCCGAAACGATGATTCGGTAGTCGACACTGTCAGGTTATGTAATTGCTAGTCACGGCCGTGGCGCAAGGCCCTTCCTGCCAAGGCTCCGGTGTGTTGGCCTTGGTCTACCACAACCTTGCCGTTGACCAGAACGTAATCGATGCCCACCGGATATTGCTTGGGATTTTGGAGCGTGGCCGGAGAACTCACGGTATCCGGGTCAAACACCACGATGTCCGCCTTCATTCCATCGCGTAACATTCCACGGTCGCGAATATCCAGTCGGTGGGCGGCCATAGAGGTCATCTTTCGGATGGCCTCTTCAAGGGTCAATCTGCCTTCTTCACGCACGTAATCCGCCAGTATCGTAGGGAAAGTCCCGTAGCTGCGCGGGTTGGGGTATTCACCTAGTAGTACCGCATCGGTGCCGATCATTGTTCTGGCGTGGGTTATAAAATCTGGGAGCGTTGTCAGGCTGGGTCCCGGTGAAACATAGGAGATCTGCAGGTCTTCGTCCAAAAGCAGGTCGCAAATGGTGTCGACCTCGCCCTTTTTCATCATCTCCGCTGCTTCAGCCAACGACTTGCCTTCAAATCTTAGGTTATGGGGCTGCTTAAAGTTGGTCATCATCAGCTCAGTAAACGACCCACTGCGAGGGCGAATTTCCTGCCTAAGACGTTCTCGGCCTTCATCGGAGCGTATTATTGCCTTGAGTTTTTCCGGTCCGCCGTTAAATGCCCATGATGGGATCAATATCAGGAGTCGTGTGCTGCTATAGCCGTAATGAAAACAGTCCATGGTCACGTCTTGACCTTGGCCAACCGCTCCATCAACCAATTCCAGTAGCCGCTTGGCGCTCCCAGAATGGGTCAACTTCTGGTAGAAGTGGGTCAAATGACAGGGAATTTCCCCCCGCTGCCCAATCTCCAACGCCTCTTTTACTGGGTCCAAGAACTGGTCGCCCAGTGTATTGCGCAGGTGGGTGTGGTAGATGCCACCATAACGGCCCGCAACCTGTGCCAATTCCACCAGCTCGTTGGTGTCTGCGTAGCTGCCCGGCGGGTAGTCGAGCCCAGTGGATAGACCAAAAGCGCCATCCTCCATGCCCTCGCGCAGCATGGAGCGCATGTTCGCGATCTCAGAGTCGCTGGCCGGTTTTTCGTCCCAACCCACGGCAGATATGCGTAGAGGCGAGTTCCCAATGACATAGGCGATGTTCACGGCCACGGTGCCGTCGAACATGTTCAAGTACTCAGCAACCGTGGACCAATTTCCCGGCAATTCAGGTGCGCCGTCCAGGCCCGAATTCAGCTCGAAGAAGGCCAGAAAATCATCGTGGGACGTAAAGGGCGCATAGGAGTTGCCGTCAACACCGACGAGTTCTGTGGTGATACCCTGACGCACCTTTGGGTGGTGTTCCGGTTCGGCTAATATCATCAGACCGGAGTGGGCGTGCACATCAATGAACCCGGGGCAGACCACTTTCCGTTTTGCGTCAATGACCCGTGTCGCCTCCACGTCGTTTAAGGCGCCTCGGAAGATGCTGATCGTATCTCCTGACACGCCCACGGATCCGTAGAATCCAGGATTGCCGGTGCCGTCCACTATGATCCCATTGTTAATCAGAAGGTCTAACAATTATTACCTCTCTTATTAGCTGCCGTTGCGCGAACTACTCTACATGATTATAGAAGTTGGATAACCATCGAGATTACCGCCATTAACAAGATGCTGCACGAGAATAGCGACGGACATGTTCGTAGTAGAATCCGCACCACGGCGAACTTACTGTGGGAGGGGTAGTGGCGGCCATGGGCAGGCAGAAAGTGGACCGGCGGTTTAAACTGATGCGGAAACGCAGAAGATAAAGCCCGTGAGATTCACCAAGCAGAAATGAGAAGGTGACGATGACATTGAGGGACACTGGTAAAGCTGACATCATCTTGCATGCTGGTAAAGTTATAACCGTTGGCAATGACGACCGAATCGAACAGGCCGTGGCCGTACGCGGTGAGCTTATTCAGGCCGTTGGTAGTGATCAAGACGTGCTTGCCTTGGCCGGCCCTGACACCCAAGTCATAGATCTGCGGGGGCGGACGGTCATCCCTGGGATCATCGATATACACGCCCACATGGACCGGGAAGGATTAAAGCGAATCTACCCCTCTCTTGAAGGCGCAACGTCGATACCTGAAATCCTCAGCCTGATAAAGCAGCAAGTAGACCAGAAGCGCCCCGGTGAATGGGTCACAACCATGCCAGTGGGTGATCCGCCCAATTATGCCGATATGCCCGCCAACCTTCAGGAAGGGCGTTTCCCCGACAGATGGGACCTCGATAAAGTATCGCCGAACAACCCTGTTTATATCCGGGGTACATGGACACCCTGGAATGTCCCTCCGTCAGTGGCGATTGCCAACAGTATGGCATTACAACTGGCTGGCATCGACCGGAATACACAGTCGCCCGACTCAAGCGTGACCATAGAGCACGACGATTCGGGTGAACCAACCGGCATATTGAGAGACTCGGAGAGGTTTCCATCGTTGGAATTCACTCTGATGAAGGTTGTGCCTAGGTTCACTCAAGAACAACGGGTGGCTGCCTTGAAAGAGTCGATGCAACTCTACAACTCGGTGGGAACAACTGGCACCTATGAAGGCCACGGTGTAGCTCCGGAGGTGATGCGAGCCTACAAAGAAGTTTGGGATGCCAACGAGATGACGGTCCGGGCCCATCTGGTGTTGAGTCCCGAATGGAAAACTGTCGCCGGTGCGGCTAAAGAGATGGAACGCTGGGCGCATGCGGCTTCCGGCCAGGGATTTGGCGATGGGATGCTTCGCGTTAGCGGCTACTACTTATCCCACCGTGGCAACAAATACACCGCGCGTGCTAGGTCAGCAGAGCTTCCATTCACCGGCTGGGCGGGTTTTGCTGAAAGCTACAATTCGCATGCTAAATTTCATCAATTGGCCCTGTTGGCAGCCAAGCACAACCTGCGGGTCAATACCATTGTTGCCCGCGGACTGGGTGAAGTGTTAGACATATTCCAGGAAGTGAATCGGGAGATTCCAATCGGCGACAAGCGTTGGACGATTGGCCATGTGGTTGAGACATCCGCCGAGGAATTAAAGGTCATCCGGGAGTTGGGCCTAATCATTGAGACTATCCCCCTGACTCATCTGTGGCTGCGCGGCGGCCAGTTTGTGAAAGACTCCGCCAGGGCCGACAAAGCCGTGGCCCACAAAGATTACCTGGACCAAGGCGTACGATTTGGCATGGGCACGGACAACAAACCGTACAGTCCGTTCCCTACGATATGGGCAGCGGTTGCCCGACAGGAGCGCACAACCAACGAAGTGATTGGACCAAACCAATGTCTGACCCGGATGGAAGCATTGCGCGCGATCACCATGGGCGGCGCTTATTTCTCATTTGAAGAGAATCGTCGGGGTTCACTGGAGATGGGTAAACTCGCCGACCTTGCGGTGCTATCCGGCGACTACTTGGACATACCGGAAGACGAGATACCCGACTTGAACTCGGTGCTGACTATGCTTGGCGGGCGTGTTGTTCACTCTTCCGGCTTGCTTGAATAAAGGGCCGGGTTGTTGAGTCCCTTGGGAATCCCGAAGAGAATGCGCTTACTGGAATTGGAGAAGTGAATGACTGATCGTGTGCCGTCCGCCCCAAAAAGACCTCAAGAAATAACGAACCACGGGGATGTTAGGAATGACCCGTGGTTTTGGCTCCGTGATATCGATGACCCAGAAACCATGGAGTATCTCAATGCTGAGAATGCCTATACCGAAGCGATTTTGGAACCTGAGAATGCGCTTCGAGAAACCCTATTCGATGAGATGCGAGCTCGGATAAAAGAAGACGATTCCACCGTTCCCCAAAAGGACGGGGATTATTACTACTACACCCGCTTTGAAGAGGGCAATCAATACGCCATAGTTTGTCGCAAGTATTTTTCGTTGGATGCGGACGAAGAAGTCATTCTAGACGTAAATGAACTTGCGAAAGACCTAGATTACTGCCGCGTTGGCAGTTTGGAGAACAGCCCCGACCATAAATTGTTGGCTTATTCAATGGACTCTGACGGCTCAGAGATTTACACCATCTACGTCAAGAATCTGGAGACTGGCGAACTGCTGCCAGATGCCATCACCAACTCCTACTACTCCCTGGAATGGGCCAACGATAGCAAGACCCTGTTCTATGACGTTCTGGACGAAAACCACCGGCCAGTTAAGGTGTTCAAACATCGTCTGGGGGACGATCCGTCGGCGGACGAACTGGTCTACCAGGAGATGGATGAGCGTTTCTTCGTCGGGGCGATGAAATCGTCCAGCAATCGTTTTATCTTCGTGGCTGCCTCAGGAAACAACATGTCAGAGTGGCGTTTCATAGAAGCCGATAATTCGGGTTCTGCGTTGACGTTGATTGAGACACGCCGTGAGGGGTTTGAATACGATGTAGAACACCACGGCGATCGGTTCCTAATCCGCCACAATGGCGGAGATGCTAAGGACTTCCAGGTCTCAGAAACACCGATAACGACGCCCGCAGCGGAGAATTGGGAGGACTTGATACCTCACGTGCTGGGTCATCCCATCGGAGGTATCACCGTTACCCGAGACCACTTGATTCTTTCAAGTCGTGATGACGGGTTGCCTCAGATTCGTGTGATTGAACACGCCACTGGGAATTCCTTCGATATTCCTTTCGATGAAGAAGACTATTTTGTGGGGGTTATGGAAGGTCGGGAATGGGAGACTTCAACACTACGGTTTTCCTATTCCTCGATGACTACTCCAGCGACGATCTACGACTACAACATTGAAACGCACGAGCGGGAGTTGAAGAAACAAACCGAGGTTTTGGGAGATTTCTCCTCGGATAAATACCGGACTAGTAGGATCCTAGCGCCGGCAGAAGATGGAACTCTGATCCCGATTTCGATCCTCTATTCAGAGGACACTCCTCTCGACGGTTCGGCGCCGCTTTATCTGTATGGATATGGGTCGTACGGCATCGTCGTCGATTCCAATTTCGGCTCGGCTCGGCTGAGTCTGGTGGACCGCGGGTTTATCTTTGCCGTGGCCCACATCCGCGGCGGGATGGACTTAGGATGGGACTGGTATGAAGATGGAAAACTGCTTAAAAAGCGGAATACTTTTACTGATTTCATTGCCTGCGCCGAGTATTTGGTCGACCAGAACTACACAGAGAAAGGTCGAATCATTGCCTCCGGTGGCAGTGCCGGCGGC
>LWDU01035215.1_pt1 | contig 83907 bp, 82 predicted proteins | sample 727161 | NCBI WGS metagenome assembly LWDU01 (sample SAMN04566230, study PRJNA314399) | hydrothermal vent metagenome | isolation source: deep sea hydrothermal plume seawater | place: Mexico: Gulf of California, Guaymas Basin | collected 2004-07-11
AAGGTATAAATTTGCCGGAAAAATTCTTCATTTCCCTGAACTCCATTTTTCGAATGAGCTTGTCATTGTCGTCATAGAATTTCTGTGAAACCGGTACCATGTGTTCGATATTAATGGTGTATTCAATCTTGCCCCAGACAGTGACGGTTTGTTCCTTGGGGATCAAGGTTATCTGGTATTCTTCGGCAGTTTCTTTCAGTTCCAGTTCGTATTCATCGGTTAACGTTGTCTGTTTTACCAGGTCGTCGTTAGTGAAATCACTACCCATCCAGGAACCCATCATCATGGAAGGGGGAATTTTGATCACCTTGTTGATTTTTGGAAAGTAGTTCCACATCTCCATATCCAGTTTCAGGGTCGCGATGCCCCGATCCTTTTTTGGAGAGAGTATTCGAATAAACGAATTCTCTGTTCCCATTGAACTCGATTCCATTTTCATTGTGCGTTCATATTGGGGGGTTTTGACGATCATCGTCATGGTCGCGCTGCTGGACTTCCCCTGATAGAGGGCTTCCATTTCGTCGATGATCTTGATGGCACGATCATCCGCCAGGGCTGTGTTCTGCAGACTGAGTACCAGTATAAAACACATGACAGACTGCAAGCTCATTGCTTGCAGCCTTGGATAGCTGATCAATTGAGTGAACCCGGTTATCATGCAATGTCTCTCTTGTGATGTCTGTCTTGTTTACAATCTGGGAACTTGAGTACTTTCGCTAGGAGGATGACACAAATTCTGTTCTGGTTCACAGTTTATTCAACGTGTTTCCAGCTTTTGCAGCAGCAGGGCAATCTGCAGTTCGAGCCTTTTCACATCCCGGTGTAACGTATTGTTGTTCAGGGATATCCATAGAAAGAGATAAATAGTCATTAGACCCATCATGCATATGATGGCCAATGAAGCAAAAGCGATGAGTGCCATCGTGGACTCTTGTTGAAAGAACAGGTAAACCGATCCCACCATCATGATGGCTATCGGTATCAGCTTTATTGCCGCCAGAGTTAAGATAGCTTTGTGTTGGCCTTGAAATGTTGAAATGAAACCCTCGATCATCGACGGATCATCCGTGATCTCAATAGAATCCGTAGTACCCTTTAAGGCGTCTTTAATTATCTTATCCATGTCATTCATCATTTTGATCCTCTTGTTGTTGCAGGGAATTTTTGAACGCCTGCCTTGCATGATGCAGTCTTGATTTAACCGTGCCGTCTGGCACTTCCAGCAGTTCAGATATTTCTGTCAACGCCATATCGTGTAAGTAGTGAAGCGCCAGCACAGTCCGGTGCGCCTCACTGAGGGATTGAAGTAGGGTGGCGATCTGCTGCTGGTCTTCGAAACCATCCAGGTCGCGACTTTTTTCCTCCGGGATCGGCTCACAGTTCATCTCCGACTCGCTTCGCTTCTTGCTGAGTCGTAATAAATCTATAGATTTTCGATGCACAATCCTTAGCGCCCAATATCGAAACCTCGCCGGGTCACGCAGTTTCCGGATGCTGCGAATGATGGCGATCCAGGATTCCTGCACAGCTTCCCTGGCCAGGTCATCATTCCGGTAAACATTGTTTCGGCACACAATGCTGGCAAATTTTAACAAGGGAAGCTGCCAGTGCTGCACGAGTATTTCCAAAGCCATCAGTTCTCCATCCTGGCATCGAAGGACCAGGAGTTCGTCATATATCTTGTCTGCTTTTGCTTTGTTGGTCACTACTAATAAAGACGGTGATGGTTGGCTTGAGGTTCAATACAAGGCAAAAAAAATTTCGCCCTGGAATCAAGCAGCATCATATAGCGTAAACAAACAAAACGTCACCTAATCAGAGATTTCCGAAGGGGATATTATTGGTTTCCATCTGTTATCCTGTCACGATGACAGCGACGCGAGAGTTTCCGAAATTTCGATTTGAGGACATTACCCGTGATGACTTTCCCGCGCTCGTTACCTTAAATGATTCCTGTGTACCCCACGTAAATTCGATTGGTCTGATTGACCTGGAGAACTTCAGTGATCAGGCGCGTTGTTTTTTTAAAGTATGTGATCAGGACGCCAATCTGGCAGGTTTTGTGATTGCCCTGCGACCAGGGGAGTCATATCAAAGTGTAAACTACCGCTGGTTTGTTGATAAATACGATTCCTTCCTCTACATCGATCGTATTATGGTGCATCTGTCTTTTCGGCGAAAAGGGATTGCGACCCTGATTTACGAACGACTGGAGTCAATAGCGCGGGATAGTCTAGTCCCCAGGTTGTGCTGTGAGGTTAACCTGGTTCCTCCGAACCCTGAGTCACTGCGATTGCATCGGGAAATAGGTTTTGAGTCCGTTGGGACCCAGGCCACTGAGCGAGGCTCGAAAGAAGTTGTCCTGCTGGTCAAACCACTGAACCTGACCGAATAACCCGGTCGTCAGTTTTATCCCAACATTTAAACCCAACGTCAGTATTCTGCATCTAAGTAAGACAGGCAGGGCAGGAATTCAGGTGATTGTGCGATGGATCGGGAGAAAACAGATGGTTATATTCCTGCAGGGATTGAGCATATGATTATTTATTTCAAGGTTTGGCTGATATCCGTCACTTAAGTCATTGAAAAATCAGTGTTTGATCCCATCTATTTGATGTAAGACGCGTGTTTACCTGCTGGCGTAAAAAGGGTCACATATTCTTAATTTGAATCTTAGATATTCTAGTTCAGGGAATTATCATTTTTATTGGAATATATAAACTGTAATCAGTCAAGAACAGCTATCGAGGAAGGAATCATGATTTGCCTTGGGGAAGAGACTTCAAGACTCAGGTTATTTAACTGGGTTACCGTACTACTGATCACCAGTTGGGTATTGGTTGTTGCGGTTGTCGTTGAAACTACTGAAGTAAACTCCATGGAAGGGGAAGTGTCTGCCCAGGTCTTCATCGAAAATTTGCTGAACTAGCCGATTTCTGCACTAGCTAAGCTAGTTCCTGTCCCTGCGGTTAGCATCCTCCAATCCGTGAACAGTCTTTTAACTGTTCAGCAAAATAATCGATGAAACACCGAACCTTCGACGGCAGGTGCCGGCCTGGCGGATATACGGCATAGATGTCCAAAGGACCTGGCTGGTACTCGTCCATTACGCAAACCAGCTCACCAGACGCAATGGCATCGCCTACCAGCCAGCGTGGCATCCTGGAAATACCGATTCCACATAACAGAGCTGTTCTGAGCGCTTCAGTGTTATTGGTCGTGAGAGAGCCTTCGGCCCGGACGAAGAACGGCTCCCCCTGGTCCTGGAATTCGGTCTCTCGTCTCGCACCGGCATCGGAATAGGTGACGTAATTGTGTTCCCGTAAATCCCGCGGATGATGGGGTATGCCATTGTTTTTCAGGTATTCCGGTGAGGCCACAGTCACGATCGGGCTGGCACACAGCTTCTTCGCGATCAAGGTAGAATCAGCCAGAGTGCCCATTCTGAATGCGACATCGACACCTTCTTCCACCAGGTCCACCAATCGGTCGTTGAGCCTTATATCGACATTGATATCCGGGTATTGCCGAAAAAAATCCTTGAGTCTTGGGACAATGTGCAGGCGTCCGAATGCGACCACCGTGCTTACCCGGACGAGTCCTTTGGGCAGGGTCTGCAATTGTCCCACAACCTGTTCTGCCTCTTCGACATCTTGCAGGATGGCGACGCAGCGTTCGTAATAGTCCGTCCCGGTTTCCGTAAGACGTAAGCTACGGGTACTGCGATTTAGCAGCTTGGCCCCCAGCCAGGACTCCAGTTCCGCAATATTCTTACTGATTGTTGGCTGGGTACTGTTCATCTCTTTGGCGACGTTTGAGAAACTGCCGGTTTCTACCACTCGCACGAACATATTCATAGCTGTGAGTCTGTCCACGGTACCTATTCCCAACGCGAATAAAGCGTATGATTTATTGATCTGTTAACAAAGTGTGATGAATATAATATATTAGTGTCGGGATTAGAACGGACCACACAGGTAATCCAGGTGGATTGCCGAGGTAATCACTATCATCAATGACTAAACAGTCTTTTCTCGACAAACTGGCAGAACTTCGAGCCGCTCATTGCGAGGATATGCCGACGCCTGAAATGGCTGTGTTAACTCGTGCTACGGCGACACTCAGACGTAGCGGTATTCTGCAGGATTGCCTGCAGACGGGTGAAACTGCGCCGGATTTCACCTTTATCGATGCAGATAACGAACATCAACGTCTTTATGGATTATTGAAGACCGGTCCTGTGGTCCTGAATTTTTTCCGGGGTTTATGGTGTATGTACTGTAAAACTGAGCTCGAAGCCTACACTTTGATTCGAGATGAAATGCAGGCAATGGGGTGCCACTACCTGGCGATTTCACCACAAAAAACCACCAACGAGGATGTAGCGGATGAACATTATCAGGTCCTGTATGATCGAAACAGCCTGATTGCGAGTAGATTCAAGATTACCTATTCCCTGGGTATGGATGAGATCAAGTTGTTCCGAAGCTGGGGATTGAAATTGGACGAGGTTAACCAGTCGGAAGATTGGTCATTGCCAATCCCGGCTACCTATATTATTGCGCGAGATAGGACCGTCGCTTATCAGTTTTCAGATGTTGATTTCAGGAGCCGCTGTTGTCCGGACGCACTAGTCGCGGAACTACAGCTTTTGTAGGGCGCTACGGTTTCCTGAACAATAGAGTAAAACGGTCCGTGTTCCCGGTGACTGTTTTCCTCCCCACCTCATACCTGAGTTCATCATCGGGTCGATAATGCAAATTTGAATAGTCGACAAACTCGAAGCCAACAGCCTCTATTTCCTTGATCACTGCAACCGGGTCCAGTCGGCGCCAGACTTCATCCTGGTCTTTCTGCATATGCCGTCTTGTATGATCAATCACGCCATACAGTCCTTTACGCTTAAGTGCCTCGAAAACCGCTTTATTCATATTCTTTCGCCCTTCGGCATCGAAGTTATGCAGGTTGCGGAACGTCAGTGCGAGGTCTACTTTCTTCACCCCAAAGCTGAATTCGGGCACACTGACACGGCGATTTCCCGGTGTGCGAACAAAGTTCTTAGCATCAAACGGAATGAGTTCAACAGCAGAAAAACCAGCATCGTCCTTGAGCAGTTCGTACACGCGTTCTGCGCCTATGGCGATGTAGAGTTTGCCGTCTTCTGCCAGTGTAGGTGCGAGCAGTTTAGTGTACCAGCCGCCACCGGGCAGTAATTCGAGGACGGTCATATCGTCCCGGAACTGGAAGAACTTGAGTGTTTCAACCGGTAGCCTGTTTCGATCCCTGGCAGTATCATCGCCCCTGGCTTCGTTTTCCATCGCAGCCTTGACCTTGGTTTCAGTCGCCAGAAAATCTTCGGCCAGGGCTGCGTTAACGGACAAACACGTGAGCAGCAGGGTTAGTGATAACTTCATTGTTTTTTCCTTATGACAAAGCCGCCTATAGTAACGCGATTTAGCGCAGTATTTGGAAAAAGTGTGTCCTGGGAAATACAGCGGTGATGTATTTTCACTAAGAAACTGGAATGTAAGGTTGAATTGAGCCCTGGCTTGGAAAATAATGAATCAAGCGATGTGATGTCCAGTTGCCGTGGTTAACGCATACTGAACCACATGGGACGAGATTGAACTGGAGTAAGTCTGTGTTTTTTTTATTTGGTGAACGGATTCACAGCGATTCGAAAAATATTGGTAAAAAAGACTGTGGCGTTTGCGGCAAACAGCAGCCTTTTAGCCAGGTGGTTGAAACCAGGTATTTCTGCCTTTTTGGTATCAGGTTGTTGCCGATTGACAAGTCGGCAAACTATCTGCTCTGCACTCAGTGTAATAATGCGTTTCCGCTCGAATTAGAAGAATCGACTCGGGGAGGTCCTGCTCAACAACCTACTCATCTGGCTTTAATTAAAAGAGTGCTGGTGTATATCCAATTGGGTTATGCCATGCATACCCGTCGTGACGTTGTTCAGGACATCTGTATCAAGGTAACCGGGTTTGAGTTTCAAGCCGAAGAAATTAGCCAGCAAATGCAGGATCTGGATTCGGGTAATGTTGATTTGTTTGACTCGCTCAGATCATCAGCCAGCAGTCTTAATTTGCAGGGAAAGCAGCAGGTTATAGAAGCTGCATTTCTGATTACCTATGCCTGTTGTGAGATCCAATATGAAGACAGGCTGCGAATTAATCTGATAGGTAATGCTATGGATGTGTCCATTGAGTTCATAAGCTCAGTCATCGAGCACGTCCATTCCCAGGGCTGCTATGGAGTAAGGCGCATCTTGCCGAGCCAACAGCGCATCAGTTAGGAGGCTGACCGAGAATAGAAACCGTAGCGAAGGGAAGCTTCACAATTGCCGCGTCAGCTTCGTCTGCGTTTGTAGCTGCCCTAATGCTGGTCGTGGTCAATTATTGACAACTATTGATCATTTCAGGACACTGTATCTTCAGCAACCTGCGAACTAGATAAATCTTCGGGTTCTGTGCCCAACAACCAGGTTGGGTATTTTCGTACTCATGGTGAATAGCTGATGTTTCATAACTACAGTCTCGATAAGAGGGCAATTCCCATTGGTACCGTTGCGTCGATGGTGCGATCCATATCCGCGCAGGGCTTATCTGCAGAAAAAATTCTTGCGGATACGGGCATTTCAGAATCTGATTTGGAGAATTCAGAGCAACGGGTGTCGTATCGACAACGGATTCATCAAATCAACAATGTGATTGAGCTGATTGATGATCCCGGCTTCTGGCTCGAGGAGGAAACCGAGGTGTCTATTTCAAGTTACGGTTTGCTTGGTTATGCCATGATGAGCAGTGCGACCTTGGAGCAGGCAGTGCAGATCGCGGTGAAGTATCACAAAATGGCCGGGGCGATGTTTCAATTGGGCTTCAAGAGAGAAGGAGCGCAGGCGGTTCTGAGACTGAACCATCTGCTCACCGGCGGCCTCGCGGGAAACTACCTTGTGGAAGAGCTTTTCTTGAGTATCACTCCCCTGATATCCCTCCTGACCGGCAGACCATTCCGGCCCAGTAAGATCCTGTTAAATTATGCACCGATAACACAGGTAGCGCGATACAGGAAGGCTTTTCGATGCGATATCGAGTTTCAGCAGCAATACTGTGAATATCAGTTTGACGCGAGTTACCTTGACAAGAGACTGGCCTCTGCAGATTCCGATACAGCGAAGAGTTGCGAGGAGGCTTGCCGAAATCTGCTGACTCAGATGGAAATTGAAGAAGACCTGGTGTCAAAGATCTGTCATCTGTTGTTAGGAACACCTGGGGAGTTCCCCAAGTTGGATGTCATCGCTAATAATCTCTCCCTGGGGACAAGAACACTACGTCGCAGGCTGAAGGGACTGGGAACGAGTTATCAAAGAGTTCTCGATGATGTCAAGAAGGAATTGGCGATTGAATATTTGCGCACAACGAACCTTTCGGTTCAGGAAATTTCGGACCTGCTTGGATATTCAGAAGTCACAAACTTTCGTCGGGCTTTTGTCAAGTGGGTGAACCTTTCACCCTATCAATACAGAATACAGATTGTGAACCAGTCGTGACTACACGGTGCGACTCGCATGCCTGTGCCGCCAGACCAGAATCATGGGTCACTTGCTGTCGACTCCTTGTTTCCCTGTGTTAGAGATAAAAAGTCTGGACGTTGAATTTAAAGTTTTGTGACATTCATCGAAGATCGGCCCGGGAGATTTCTGTTATGATCCTGAGCTTGTCAAGCAAGACTCAGGGAACAAACGTGAAAACAAAGATACTAATGGTGGCTTTTCTACTGGCGGTGACATCTGCCGCGGAAGCGGATTTCCTGGGGATATATGGGGGAGTTGGCTACTGGGATTCAGAGTCTAGCGGTCAAATCATCGGTCAGACCATTGATCTGCAAGATGATCTGAATCTTTCCAACGGTGGTGGCTATCATTTGTGGATTGCGTTCGAACATCCTGTTCCAGTGCTACCGAATATCAAAATTGCCCATACAAACATAGAAGATAGTGGCGATGGTACCCTCACCAAGGATTTTGAATTTCAGGGTATCATGTATACCGTGGACCAGGATGTGCACACTGAGATCGATCTGACTCATACCGATTTGACTTTGTATTATGAATTGATAGATATCGCCATGGACCTGGATATTGGTGTTACTGCCAGGTGGCTTGATGCCGAAGTGAATGTCCAGGGTGTCAGCGATTCCGTGGATATCGTTCTCCCGGCGCTTTATGTCAGTGCCAAGGTTGGCTTGCCCTTTACCGGAACATACTTTGGCGGTGATGTTAACTATATTGGTTACGGTGGTGACAAGTTACTGGATTATACGGTCAAGGTCGGGTGGGAGACAGAGAACTTCATTCTCCCTGAATTCGGGATCGAACTCGGCTACCGGAGTTATGGCGCCGAAATCGATTCATTTGATTTTGATATCGAAGCCGATGGTGTGTTCCTCAACCTGACGGCACATTTCTAACCTTATTCATGCCGGTGTCTGCCTTAAATGGCAGTCACTGCAGCCTTGTTGGAAATTGAAATACCACGTCGACCCTGGCGAATCGCATGTCGGTCATGGCCGTTTGTGCAGTAGCCTATACTAACCCCGGAAATCGGATCACCCCAGGCGAGTTGACCACCAGCGCCGCCGTGGCCAAATGCCATTGGCGAATTTGTATGTCCGAATCCTCTGAGATTGCGTTTTTCGTCACCGGATACCGATACGCCGAGGGCGCGATTTACGGGTGTTCCGGTCATCAAGTCCTTGAGGTTGCCGGTGAGAACCCGGGTTGCAGATTCAATGGTTCCGGGTTGCCAGATCTGTTCACCTTCCAACGATTGCCCGCCATTGATAAGTGCCTGGTAGAAGAGGGCTATTTCGGCAGCGGACATAATCCCTCCGCCTCCAGGAACCGGGACCTGTCTGATATCGCTGTTGTTGAAGGACGTTAAGACGTCTTCGGTGACCTCAGTCACCGGTGGCTCAGGTACTCCCAGCGCCGCATAGTCTGCTGCGGTCATCGCTTCGCCAACATGCTTCACTTCTGCGACCCGATGATGATGTTCTTCCGGGGTCCCGACCCACAAATCTTCGAGTCCCAGGGGTTCGCTAATACGCTGTCTGATAAATGAGGCATAGGTTTGGCCGGACAATCTTTCGATAATCTCCGCAATAATCCACATGGATGAGGTTGGATGGTATTCGAATCGGCTACCAGGCGCCCAGTTGAGCTTCCAGTCTGAAAATCGTTGTACTCGGGCTTCCTTGTCGAGCCACAGGGTGGGTCTGAAAGGCGCGTGGGGAAACCCGGCAGTATGGGTAAACAATTGTTCAATGGTGATCTCTGATTTGCCGTTCTCACCAAACTCGGGAATCAGGTCAATAACTTTCTTGCTGACATCCAGCTTTCCTTCCTGGATAAGCAACCAGGCGGCAGCAGAGGTGATACCCTTGGTGGCAGAAAATATGCAGTACAGCGCGTCATCGGGTGCATCACCATAGGTTTCAAAGGCAGCGAGTTTGCCGTGTCGGGCGATGGCAACCTGCACGGAAGTCAACAAGCCCTCGTCAACTTCTTTTCTTACCCGGGTCAGTAGCGCTTCCAGCTTCGCTGGATCAATACCGACTTCCTGTGGCTCGTTTGCCATAAATTTTTGATCGACCATTAGAGAATTATCCTCATCATTTCGTTGTTCTTCGCAGTTCTTGTCTGGAAATAGAATTGTGAGTGCTATTTCCTTCGGTGTATGATTGATTCGTGAACTAACAATACTAAGTAGTTGCGTGAATTGCCTTAAGTACTTGAGTTTCTAGGCAGGAAACAGCTAGATCTTGTCTGGAAATAGAATTGTGAGTGCTATTTCCTTCGGTATATGATTGATTTACCAACCAACAATCTAAGTAGTTCCATGAATTGTCCCAAATACTTGAGTTTCTGGACAAGGACAGGACACTACACTTTATACTAATAAAAATAAGAGCCGGAATGAATTGGTTTCTATCCGAAAGTCGATATTTACGCTTTACTTCGTTCACCGTCTATTACATTGCTCAGGGTTTGCCGATTGGTCTTATTGGCATCGCGATGCCCGCCTGGCTTGCCGAACAGGGTGTAGGAGTCGGGGAAATTGCATCGTTTGTGGCTATATCGGGTCTCCCCTGGGCGTTTAAGCTAATCGCCGGGCCGATTATGGATCGGTACACGTTCCTGCCCATGGGAAGAAGGCGCCCCTGGATCGTTGCGGCACAATTGGGCCTGATCGTGGCCATACTATCAATGGCACTGGTGCCGGACCCGGCCGAGAATGTCGTATTGTTAACCTGGGTTGCATTTTCCGTTAACTGTTTTTCTGCCGTCCAGGATGTTGCCGTTGATGGTATGGCAATTGATGTCTTACCCGCGGATGAACGAGGTCGAGCCAATTCCTTTATGGCCTTTGGGCAGGTGGCAGGTTACTCCGTATCCGGAGCATTAAGTGCAACCATGTTGATTGCCGTTGGCGTTACCGGTGCGGTGATGGTGTTGTCCGTGGGGCTCGGTTTGATATTTATCTGGGGTCTGCTGGTCCGGGAAAGAACCGGCGAGAAGATACTCCCCTGGACGCCAGGGGAGGCATCGAGTCGATCCCTGGAGCTGCAGTCGAGAGACTGGATAAGCATTCTGAAGAACCTGAACAAGGTGTTTTTCTTAAAAACCAGTTTGCTGTTGATTCTGGTGACATTCGGTTACCGTTTCGCGGACGGATTTATCCAGGTGGCCGCACCGGTCATTGCGGTACGGGATCTGGGCTACGAGAGCACGGATTTTTCATATTGGTTTGCCATTTTGAGTGTGATCGCGGCGTTGTTTGGTTTGCTTCTGGGGCCTGTGATTGACAGAACCGGTGCGAAGAGAATCTTTTCCATCGCTCTGATTGGCCTGGGAATCACCCACCTGGTGACCGGTGGCTCGGTCTCGTTGTGGACAGTGACGTATTTCCCGCTTGCTATCCTTGCCCTCGTGGCTCTTTTTTCACAGGCCATCTTCATCAGCTTTATAGCACTACATATGACGGTTTGCTGGGGAAAGGTATCCGCCACCCAGTTTGCAATCTATATGGCGTGGGCGAATCTAGCGAGGTCTATCGGCGCTGGAGTTTATGGTGAAATAGAGTCGGAACTGGCCATGGGCCAGGAATTCTATATCATGGGTATTTGTATGTTGCTGGCCGCGTTCGTCCTGTCGATGGTAAAGATTAAAAAACATAAGGAACAGCTGGACAACATTGACCAGATGAGTCTCGAAGGAGGGACTTAATGCCAGACCCCGTCCGGTACATGCAACGAACCCGGGAGTACTATTTCGCCCAGGGATTCGACAAGGCGTATAAATGGGCGCAGCACGACGACATTCCCTGGCAGCCCTTGCAGAAGCCGTTGAGTCAGTCAACGGTTGCGTTTATTACCACCGCTGTCCCGGACGGAACCATCGCCAAGTTGTCCCGGTCTGCGACGTCACTCAGTATCGGGGAATTGCCAATCGAATTCCGTACCGATGAACTGTCATGGGACAAGGAAGCAACCCATATGGATGACGTGAATTCATTTATTCCCATGCAAGCCATGAGAACCCTGGCAGAGGAGGGCATCATTGGTCAGCTCGCTCCCAGGTTCCATTTTGTCCCCACCGATTACAGCCAGCGAAACACCAATGAAATCGATGCGCCAAAAATTCTCGAGGCCTGCCTGCAAGACGAAGTCGATGTAGCTATACTCGTTCCATTGTGACCCGTTTGTCATCAGTCCGTCAGTTTGACGGCTAGAGCCCTGGAGGCGAACGGCATCGCAACGGTTGTTATCGGTTCTGCCCTGGATATCGTTGAGCATTGCGGTGTACCCCGTTATTTGCATAACGATATCCCCCTGGGTAATCCGTTGGGTCATCCCTATAATACAGATGAACAGCTGGATACCGTTCGTCAGGCGTTGTCGTTGTTGTCCAGTTCAGCTGAACCAGTGGTCAGGAAAACCGCGATGAAATGGCACAATGGTGAATCCTGGCGAGGCAACTACCTGAAAGTGGATGATTCGAATCGCGAAGCGCTAAAGCTGGCGGGTGTTGAGAATCGTCGCCGCCGACGTGAACAAATTGAAAAAGGTGAAAAGCGTTAAGTCCGCTTGTTTGGCACAAGTCGTGTTGGCGGTTACTATGGGAGATTGGCCAGACGTGGAGTGAGAGTAATGACAGAAGATAGAAAAATCCTGAGTGAAAAAATGAGAAGTGGTGACCTGAGCGTATCCAATGCAGAAGTGCTGAAAGCATTCGCCATTGATCCTGATTACGACCCCTATTCGGTGCCTCTCGATGAAATGGACCCAGGTCATCCGTCACTATTCGAACATGACACCTTATGGTCTCATTTTGAGCGCCTGAGGTCAGAAGATCCTGTGCACTATACTGAGGAAAGCATGTTTGGGCCCTATTGGTCCATCACCCGGTACAGGGATGTCATGCACATAGACACCAACCACAAGGTGTTTTCTTCAAAGCAGAAGCTGGGCGGAATCGCGCTGGGTGGCGTTGCCCGTGATGATGAATATGCCCTCCCCATGTTTATCCAGGAAGACCCTCCCAAGCATGATGCGCAGCGAAAAGTTGTTACTCCGATGTTCCTGCCAAAAAATCTTGCAGAACTTGAGCCCCTGATTCGGGAACGTGCTGGAGAGATCCTCGATAACCTGCCTGTTAATGAGGAGTTTAACTTCGTCAAGGAAGTATCTGTTGAGCTTACAGGTCAGATGCTGGCCACTTTGTTCGATGTGCCGCAGGAAGACCGCCTGAAACTCATTTACTGGTCCGATACGGTTTCAAATATTGGCAATCCGGAGTTCTTTGATACGCCGGAGCAGGGCTTCCAGGAGTTATTTAATTGTCTGGCCTACTTCACCGAATTTTATGAGGAGCGAAAAAAGCAACCCCTTAAATTCGACCTGATTTCCATGCTGGGGCATGATGAATCAACCCGGGACATGTCTCCTCAGGAATTGCTTGGCAACATTCTCTTGCTGATTGTCGGTGGCAATGACACCACCCGTAATTCCATAACCGGTGGCGATCTCGCGCTAAACCAAAATCCGGGGGAATATGAGAAGCTTATGCAGAATCCCGGACTGATTCCGAAGATGGTGCCGGAGATTATTCGTTGGCAGTCACCCGTTGCCCACATGGCACGAACGGCGCTTGAAGATTATGAGTTCGAAGGCAAACAAATCAAGAAAGGCGACAAGGTGGTTATGTGGTACATCTCCGGCAATCGCGATGAGGGTGCCATACAGAATGCGAATCAGTTCATCATCGACCGGGAAAATCCTAGGCAGCATACGGCTTTTGGATATGGTGTCCATCGTTGTGTTGGTAACCGATTGGCTGAAATGCAGTTAAGAGTCGTATGGGAAGAGATGATGAAGCGCTTTTCAAAAATAGAGGTAGTGGGGGACCCGGTTCTCCTGCCGTCCAGTTTTATTCATGGTATTCGCGAGTTGCCAGTCATGGTGAGGGACAACTAATCTTGATCTGACATCAATTTTGCGAACGATGTTCCGTCGAAAAAGTCTGTTCGGGTTGTTCGACCGGGTGTACGCTTTCCGCACCGGCGTGAACCCATCCCTGGGGCCTGACTTTCGGCCGTCCTGGCCTCGAGTCTGCTGAAAGCATACACCCGGCCGAACAACCCTGAATTTTCATGTTTCGTGAGGCGATGGCAAAATGCTTTGAGTTAATGTCAGATCAAGGTTAGCTAAAGCTGTCCGATTTTCTGGACCAGTAAGTATTGGCAGGCGGGTCTGGATAGGACTTGACTACATTTGTTGTTTCGCCAGCATCGGCACATAGGTCCGTCTGTTCCAGGTATACCCAACCAGGCCCATAATCAGATTGGACAGACATGCCGCCCCAAATATTCCCATCGCCCCCCAATACAATTGTCCAAAGTAAGCCAGGGGCACATAGATGGCGAACATTCGCACGACAGACATGGTGGTTGACGACAGGGGTTTACCCAGGGAATTAAATGTTGCGCTGGCCATCATCAACACCCCCCAGGCACCGTAGCTGATCGGTACGATCATAAGGTACATGCGAGTATATTTAATAACGGCGTCATCGTCTTCAAAGTAACGACTGACTGAATCTCCGAACAGTGCGAAAAGAACGGCAATTAGTAATCCCCATGATATTGACCAGAGAAAGGCGTACTTCATTGCCCGATTCGCCCGATCACGCCGGTTTGCGCCCCAGTTCTGGCCGACAAAGGGTCCAATGCTGGCGGACAGGGCAAACAGGGGGATGATAGACAGGGCTTCCAGCCTGGAAGCAATACCGAACCCGGCAACGGCCTCTTTGCCGAATCCAGCGAGCATGGTGATGATAATGGCAGTCGAAACAGGACCAATCAGGTTGGTTGCCGTTGCTGGTATACCGACAGATAAAATCTGTTTCCAGGAATTCATTAGATTCTGGAAAGTGGTAGGTGCCAGCACAATCAGGTGTTTGCGATAGATCAGCACATAGAATGTGAGAACACAGAGCACGAAACGGGAGATCAGCATGGCCCAGGCTGCGCCCTGAATCCCAAGTTTTGGAAAGCCGAATAATCCCAGAATCAGTATCGGATCAATGATCATCTGCATCACTGCACCCGCGACCATTATCGTACCTGAAATACGCGCATCCCCTGTTGCCCTCAACGCGTTGGCGCCCATGGATGGCAATGTGAAAAAGATCAGCCCCAGATACCAGATAGTCATATAGTCCTGAATAAGCGGTAACGTGGTTTGATCAGCTCCCATGAGGGTGAATAAAATAGTGAGGCTCGATAATCCCAACAGGGTTATTACGAACATCAGTAACGCCATCAGGGTGACGCCATCTGTGGCTAATCGGGTGACCTGTGAATGATCGCCCGCACCCACGGTTCGGGCAAGGACAGACGAAAGACCGATGGACAGGCCAAGCCCGACCGATGTCAGTGCGCCGACGACGGGAAACGTGAAGCTATAGGCCGCCAGTTCATTGGTGCCTAACAGCCCCAACAGATAAGTCTCGAATACAGCCGCGACAAGGCTCGATGAGATACCCAGGATCATGGGTACGGTCAGATTGAGCAAACCCCGGCTAACTGACCCCTGTGTAAGTATCGCTGTGACCATGTTTGTGCAAACAGCCGCTCAGGTTGCTTCGGCGAAGGAGAGTGGCTCTACCTTGAAGTTCACCAGTGTGTAAACATAGGAAATAACCGGGCTCGCTAGATTGAACACACAAAATAGAAAATAGTCACTGGTAGCGACGCCAAGGGTTGCTGCCATAAATGCCCCACAGGTATTCCATGGCACCAGTACCGAGGTCACGGTGCCGTAATCTTCCAGCACCCGGGAGAGGTTTTTCGATGCCAGTTGCATTTCGCTGAACTTGTCAGCGTACATTCTTGAAGGCAGCACGATGGCGAGATATTGGTCCGAGGTAATCAGATTGGCGGCAAGAGATGTCATTCCTGCCCTGCGCATTAAGGCGCCACCGGAATGGACCCCCAGGATCAGGTATTGCACCAGAACCGCAAGAGAGCCGGAGCGTTCCAGCATGCCACCGAAAAACATGGCTGCCAGAATCAGCCAGACCGTGTTCAACATACTTTCCATACCGCCGCGGGATAACAGGTTATCAAGCACTTCGTGGTCCGAGGCAGAACTGAAGCCGTTTGCTGCGACCAGCCATATGCTCTTTACAATCTCAGTCGAACCATCGCCGGTAACAAACAGATGTGGCTGTGTTACCGCGCCGACAATCGCAGCAGTGATGGAACCCAGTAGCAGGGAGACAAATGCGGGTTGCCTGAATGCAGCCAGGCCGAGAGTAACGGCCAACGGCAGCATCAACCAGGGTGTCAGCCGGTAAGTGTTAGCGATTGCTGTGGAGATTGACTCAATACGGGAGTGGTCGATCTCGGCAGATGCTGACAATGAAAAAACGGTAAAAACGACCAGGGCAACGAGCATGGCAGGAATTGTCGTCCACATAAGAAACTTGATATGTTCGAACAACTCCGTCTCGGTAACCGCCGCCGCAAGATTTGTGGTGTCGGACAGCGGCGATAACTTGTCGCCGAAATATGCGCCGGAGATCACAGCACCCGCGGTGATTTCCAGCGAAAGATTTGAGGCACTGGCGATACCGATCAATGCAACGCCCACTGTGCCCGCCGTTGTCCAGGAACTGCCGATGGAAATGGCTACGATGGAGCACAGGATCACCGATGCAACGTAGAAAATTTCTGGTACCAGGATTTGCAGACCGTAATAAACAAGATAAGGAATGGTGCCGGACAACATCCAGAGACCAATTAACGTACCCACCATGAGCAGGATAAAAACAGCGGGGAGGGCGCGTTTGATCGAATCCGCCACACCCTGTTCAAGAGAACTCCATCGATGTCCATTCAGTACCCCGACGAGTCCGGCTAAAACACCGGCGAGAATAAGGGCTATTTGCCCGGGGCCACTTGTGGTTAAATCACCGAACAGGTAGATCGAAGCGCTCAACATCAGAATCAAGGCTATCAGCGGCAACAGGGCGATGGGCAAACGAGGCAGAGTGACTTCCGGTTGACTGTTACTCATGAGTTAACACAGTTGTTTAAACCGACAGTATACCTTGAAGCACTACTGGTTTTCGTTTGATATGGTCATTCTGCCTGTCGTTGATACGGTCATATCACCACTGATCTGGCCAGCAAAAATCACCAGCTCGACGCCTTCTGCGGTCTCGTCAAACTGGTGGTGAAATTCAAGGGGCAACTGACTGTTACCCTTGAGCTCCAGCTCATGTTTAAAGATCGAGTCGGTCGAGGCAGACTCCTTCAATTCTACCCGGACATAGGTTCGGCTATCCGGTGTACCTGTCGAATTCAACCTTAGTTCAATGTTAACCTCATCGCCAGGTTTCGTACTCAGGCTCTGGCCTCCCAGCAGAAGTCGTAATCCTGGTTGCTGCAGATCGATCTGAGACGTTAAATCCACTTCTCTTCGGGTGCTGTTGACCAGGCTGAAATTATTCCAGGAGATGAGTTCACGCATCAGGATCTGATCCGCTGATGAGAGGGTGTCACGTACCGGTTCTTCCATCACCCTGTCGAAAATTGACCCGTTGATGGCCTGTTGACTGCAAAGGTCCAGGTTCTCGGTGCAGCGGATGATATTTTTACCCTCTTCGAGCAATGCAAATTGACGCAGATAGGTATTGGCAAACAGAATCATGTTGCCCGATTCATAATCCCGGAACAGGCTGCGGCCCTTAAATCGGGACCGGCTTTCCAGCCCCAGGTAGTCCAGCACCGATATGGCGATGTCGGTCTGGTTGTAGAGTCGGGATATGGACCGTGGCGTCGCTGGTACGCTGACTATGGCAAATCCCCAGGCCTGGGATAGGAAAGGTTGTCTGGCAGATGTCTGCCCAACGGATTCATCGGAGGTGATGATGACCAGGGTGTTTTCGAGAACACCGGTTGTTTGCAGAAAATTCCAAAATTCTCCCAGGTGTTTATCCATGGATTCCGCTGCGGTGTTGAAGCTAACTGTTGATCCTGGTTCCATGTCCGGAATGCTATAGGGATGATGAGTACCCACGGTGAGCAGCGTCAGCATCCAGGGTGTCTGCTGGGTCTGGATAACCGTTCTTGCCTCCTTGAACAACGTCATGTCATCGATACCCCAGGTTCCCCGGACTCGCTCCGACCCATAGTCCTGATCGTCGAGATTTAACCTAAACCCTGCACGAGGCATAAACTCTGATTTATACATATAAGTCAGAGGCGCACTTTGCATGTAGGTCGTATCGTAACCGGCCTCATGCAGCACCTGTGGCAGGCAGGGAGGGCCGCCGGTTCGTGCGTACTGGACCATCTTCGGCAATGAACTGGTTAACTTTGGCTGGTCTCCACAGAGGATTGCATATTGGCCACGGTTCGTTTGGCGCTGGGTGTTGACAAACTGTGAGTAGTAAAGGGAGTTTCCAGCTATGAGGCTTAACTGGGTTAATTTTGGAATCTTTGGGTCCTGGTCAGTGCCATTCTTCGCCGGGTTGATCATATGTCCTGAGATTCCTTCCAGTAGTATAAGCAGAACATTAGTGGGGGTCTTCGGAAACGCAAGAATAGGCTTGCCTTCAAGCTGGTTTCGCATCACCAGTTGCAAGGGCAGTCGCGAAACCGCGTCGTTGTTTTTTACATCATCCTGGTTAAGCAGCCAGTAGAAGTTTTCCTCGACAAAATTATAGCCACGCCATCCGTCAATAAGCCGTGACTGACCTTGTGATATCAGTATAACAACGGAGGCTGCAACCAGCAGAATACCATAAGGTTTGCTGCTGTATTCGCGGTACCGCCGGAGCAAATAAGCGGACGAAAATGCCAGTAAAAATAAAGCCGCAAGCAGAACCGGGTTCGTTGGGTTCATCAAGGAACTCTCGATAAAAACAATGTCCGCTGCCTGGGAAACATGCAATACCGACATATTCGAACCGTTGGCGAGAATATGTTCGTAATTCCAATAGATAAGATAGTTAATGCCAGGCAATAGCACGAACAGCAGGTAACCCCGATGGCGATGATTGATAAGGGAGACTACGATCGTAAAGACGCCCGCAACAGCAATATCTGAAAGCACGCCAAGGAAGATCACCGGGTTTGATGGGAAAAACTGTTCTGTATAGAACCGGATACTAACCATGGGTAACAATAGCAACCAGAAGCTGGGCTGGTGGAATGAGGAGGTCAGCCAACGCAGGTACAAAGCTATTCTCATTCGTATCTACTCATTTTATTGTCGCGGCTGACACTGAAGCTTCCGCCAATCTGTGCGATCCAACGCATACTCAACATCATCGCCGTCCCAGATATCGGTTGCATCGTGGATGGCTGTGTCTGCCATCGCAATATCGACTTTAAATGTCTTCACAAATCTGAGACCTAATTTATCCATGACCCGGCGCGAGGCCTGATTTTTTTCATAGGCTGTGGCAATTACCCGCTCCAGGCTCAGTTCAGTAAAACCCAGATTTATTAAGGCTTGCGCGGCTTCCGTTGCATAGCCTTGGCCCCAGGTTTCGAGAAGAAATCGATACCCGATGCTGGCAGTTGCCGGGTCGTCCTGTTGTGGTCGCAGGCAAACCCATCCGAGGAAAGCCGACGAGTGAATGTCGACTACTGCCCAGAACCCCAGCCCCTGTCGATCCATATCATACTGAACGAATGTAGCCAGGACGCGATCCTCGATCATATCCAGCGAAACGGGAAGACCGCCGTTGATGTAACGCATCACCTCAGGATCGTTGTCCAACTGGTGAAGGTATCGGGCATCATCCCGGGTAAATTTGCGCAGGCATAGTCGCCGGGTTTTTAACAGACTTTCCATAATGGTTAGATATTTTGGTTTTTTACAAAACTCAACGATAACTGGCTGACGATATCTTCTACAACCGCTGGAGTAGATTTGTTCGTCGCGATCTTGATATTACCCATGGGCTTGTAGATATGGAATCGTTTGTTGATCAGATCAACCTGATGTTCTGCGGAAGTCCTGTTGTGGGATTTACGAAGCTGTCGTTTTAAGGTTTCTGTTACACACTCCTCAAGGTTGAATGAGGGCAGTAAAAGAACTGTCGATCCGTCACCGAGAATTTCACGATGAATTTGCTGAATACGCGGATGGAATGTCGAGTCATAAGTCATAAAACCTGAAGAGAGGGCGATGACTCCGGATGGGTACCTGTCGAGCATATCCAGGTAGAGCTCGATATTGGTTCGAACGTAATATTCATAACCCTGTTCATCGACATCAGCGTCTATACTTCGTGTCTTGAGGTACATTTTGTCCAAGTCGACAAATGGCAACTTGAGCTTTCTCGCCAGCGGCGGCCCGGTTGTAGATTTTCCTGCGCCCCCAGGGCCAATCAGATGCACCCGCATAATCAGTTAGTCAGCAACACGAGCACAAGGCTCAGGACTGGCACCGAAATCGCGGTAGACAATACGACGACGGTAGCGGTTGACGCAACGATGACCTGATAGCGATTGGCGAACAGGTAAGGGTTAATACCCGTCGGGCAAGCCGCAAGCACAACGGCTACTGCGGTCCAGGTTGGCTCAAGATGGAAAATGTGAGTGCAGGCCAACCACACCAGCAATGGGTGCGCCAGGTTTTTTATGCTGAGCGCCGTGGCGATCCTTAGTATTTCCCCGGATATTTTGTAACGACTGATGCTGGCACCAATTGAAAAGACGGCGCAAGGCAGCGCAGCACCACCGAGAAAGGCAGCCGTTTTGTCGATTACACCGGGTAGGGATATGTTAAGCAGGTTGGTGATTAAACCAAGTACGATCCCCAATACAATCTGGTTGCTGGCAAGCACCTTGACGGTTTGCATTGGCAGCGCCTGAAGCTTGTCCGTATTTCCCCGGCCTGACTCTGCAAAAAAGGTTGTGGTTAAAAACAGGATGGCGGCATTGGTGGATACGATAATAAACAGGGGTATGGTGGCAGCTTCACCCAGGCTTGCAAGTACGAGAGGAATACCCAGCAGGACGACATTGGAATACACACCGGACATAGCGAAAATGCTTGCCTCGGTGCCATCCAATCCAAGCAGTCGGCCTGCTGCGAGGCAAAATGCGAATAACATCAGGGTCATAGCATAATAGGCAAAAATGAAATTCCAGGGAATCTGTTCCGGTAACTCAGCGGTTGCGATGCTGTGAAACAACATGATCGGAATGGCGATGGTAAAGACGAAGCTCGACAAACCTTCGATTCCGGCCTCAGTTATCCATTTGGCCCTGCCTGACAGGTAGCCAAAAAAAACCAGACCAAATACTGGCAGTATAATATCAAGAACAGTGCTCAAGTGCTGAGATCGAACCCTACTCGAATTCTCTCAACCAATCGTTGAACGTCGCTTTTCTTTTCTCCCGAAAGGCACTGACACCTTCCCTGCTATCCGGGTGATGGTCCGAGATTGCTGTCTTGGAGGCAATTTCTTCGCAGGATTGTTCAAAACTCAGTTCAGCTGCCTGGTAGACCGACTGCTTTAACAACCGCATCGAGACCTGGGGCCCATTGCATAATTCCAGCGCCATCTCTTCAGCCCGCTGCCTGAGTTGGTCACCGGGCACTACCTCGTTGACGAGCCCCAACGACATGGCTTCGTCGGCAGAGACGATACGCTTGCGCATGACGAAATCCATGGTTTTCGCAAGCCCCATGTGCTGTACCAGCAGGAATTGCCCTCCTTCGTCGGGAAGTAGTCCGAATCGTAAGGTAGCGCTGCCGAGCCTGGCCTCCGACGCCGCTATTTTGAAATCACAAGCCAGGGCCAGAGACAACCCGGTTTGAATCGCGACCCCATTGATGGCGGCGATGGATAACTTGTCGAGTTTTCTAATGGTCAGATTAAGTGCTTGTGAAATGTGTTTCAAACCATTGTAAGTGCCAATGGGGTTATCGTGCCCGGGTGGTATGGGTGGCATCAGGGCATTCGTGGGTTGAGAAGCAGAAGTATAAGCGTTCAGGTCATCCCCGGCACAGAATCCACGACCCTGGCCAATAAAAACGATCAGATCACGCTTTTTTCGTGCGCTCATGCCGTTAAGCTTTTCCGGCTCATTGAACTCGATCCAGGCGATACCCGGTTTTTGTAACGTCACCTCAAATCCAGTGAATTGTCCTGTATCCATAGCGGAACTCCAGTGATAAACAAAGTGAGCTGAATCATTGGGAAAATAAAGTCGGCTGTCAAATAAATTGGTGAAGTAATTCTGTGTTGCTTGTGACACGATACGAGTGCTTAAATTCAATGGATGACACGGCGCAAGCTATGCTGGACCACATTAGCACTTACGCAAAAGACTATGTTTCCACAAGGAAGTTTTATGAGGCTGCATTTACGCCACTGGGTTATACCGTACAGGCCGAATTTGTTGTGGAATGGGATGCAGATTTTCCGACCCGTCGCTGTTGTGCTTTTGGCGAAGATGGCAAGGCATCCTATTGGATTATCGAGACTAAGGAGACAGTATCGCCAAGGCATATTGCATTCGCAGCCAAATCACGAGCGGAAGTCGATGAGTTTTACAAGCTCGGTCTCGCTAATGGCGGTGAAGACAATGGTGAACCGGGTCTAAGACCGGTCTATCACGAACACTACTATGGAGCGTTTCTGTTGGACCCGGATGGTAACAACACTGAGGCAGTCTGTCATTTGCCTGAATAACAACTCGCATTCCAAAGGAAATTCAGCTTATGAGCTTGTTTAACAGCAGAGCCAGTAAGATTGGAGACAGGCTGAAGTCGTTAGGTCAGACCGTAACCGTCGCAGAATCTTCCACCGGCGGTTTGATTGCAGCAAATTTGCTGTCCGTCCCGGGGGCTTCACAGTACTTTGTTGGCAGCAGTGTGGTATACACGTTGCAGTCGCGCCGCGCATTTCTCGAACTCGATAGAGCGCTGGTGAAGGAGCTAAAACCCCTCACAGAAGAGATGGTGGTTGAGTTCGCCAGGGCTGCGAGGCGAAAATTGGATGCAACCTGGGCGATTGCTGAGCTTGGTGCAGCCGGACCAGCGGGTACACCCTATGGACATGGTCCGGGTGTCAGCGTTATCGGTATTGTCGGTCCAACCACAACCCATCGCGTCATCGAAACTCACAGTGATGACAGGGAGGCGAACATGCTGGTGTTTACTGAGGCTGCCTTAGTACTCTTCGAAGAAGCTTTAGCGACCCAGTAGAAACAAACTCGAGGACCCCACTGGTTTAAAAAGCAACAAGCCAAACTTTAGTACAGCAAAATTGCGATGACCGGCAGAAACAAAAAGGAAGAAAATCATGCCATATCCGGAAAATGAAAAGCTGCACAATTGGCTGGATCGGGAAACACCGGAAACGGTGATTGAGCCAGAATTACCAATTATCGATCCCCATCATCATCTGTGGGATATTCGCAGCTTTGATATCGAACCCCATGCCAGCTTTCAGGAGAAGGTCTATCTTTGCGAGGAAATCAGCAACGATATTAGATTCGGGGGGCACAATATCACTCACACGGTTTTTGCCCAGTGTGGTGCCTTCTATCGGGTGGACGGCCCCGAACCAATGCAGTGTGTTGGCGAGACAGAGTTTGTACAAGGCATAGTCGCGATGAGCCGATCCGGTTTGTACGGTTCAACCCGGCTCTGCGCTGGAATCTTCGGTACTGCTGATCTTCGGCCAGGTAAGGCTGTCGAGGAGGTGCTGCAGACGCATCTTGCGGCATCATCGAATTTTCGAGGTATTCGAAGTGCTTATCCAGGAGATCTGAATCCGGAATTTATGCAGGGTTATGCGGTACTCGGCAAGCTTAACCTGAGCTATGACCATTATTCGCCCGATGTCGAACGCTTACCGGTTTTAGCAAAGCTTGCCAAAGCGTTTCCCGATGTGCCGGTCATCGTTAACCACCTGGGTGGCAAGATAGACCCTGATGCAGGGCCGGATGCATTCGCGAACTGGCGATCCTGCATCGACGCGATTGCCAGTTGCCCTAACGCATTTATGAAGGTTGGTGGTGCGCAACAAAGAGTCGGTTCATGGGAGCCACCATTTCATATGAACCATCGTTCCGAACCGATCAGTTCAGAACAACTCTGTGACTTACTCTATCCATTTTATAGATACGCAATCGAAGCTTTCGGACCCGACCGGTGTATGTTTGAGAGTAATTTCCCAGTGGATAAAGAGTGTGTGTCCTATCGTACCCTTTGGAACGCATTCAAGCGCATTGCAGCCAGGGCTGGTTTGAGTGAGTCAGAGAAAGCGGCTATGTTTAGCGGCACAGCGGCCCGGGTTTATCGCTTGGATGAGTTGCCCAGGTAAATCCTGCCTACATCATGGAATGATCGGATTCGCCACCCAATAATAAACGGCCAGCGCCTTCCCATGTTTTTGTTTGTCCCACGACATGCTGGCAGGCTGTTTGAAGATCGCGCTGGTGCCGGTCAAAAGGGCTTTTCTTAGCGTAGATTGCACTGCCGCCGATCGTGTCGTAAATCAGCGTTACGACCTGACGGCAGGCCTGAAAAGCGTTGACACGCGACAACCAGACGTCAGCTCGTTCCTCTTCTGTCAGCGGTTGGCCGGATTCCAATTTCTGCCACTGTTTTTCCAGTGACGAGAACACGTAACTACGCGCAGACCCCAATATTGATTGTGCCTGGGCGATTGCAGATTGAACCCTGGGCATGTCTCGATACAGCTGACCCGTCAGGCGATCCCCTTTTTCGGCCAGCATGGTGCGGGCAAGATCAATGGTTTCCCGGGCGACACCCAGTGGGACACCCGACATTTTACGGAGCAGGTGATCGGGACGGACCCAAATCGTGCCTTCCCGCCTTGCGGGTTCAAAGAAGCTGAAGGATCTCTCTTCCGGAACGAAAACATTCTCGCAACGATAGTCATTCGAACCTGTGCCGCGTAATCCTGTGGTGTACCAGGTATCCTGAATTTCATAATCCGTCGGACGCGCGAACATGATTCGCCATCGAGGGATACCCTGGTCGTTTAATACTGGTTTGCCATTTTCAAACACGGTACAACCTGCCACCAGCCAGTCGCAGTGCCCTGAACCGCTGCCGAACATCCATTGGCCGCTCATGTTGTAGCCACCGTCCACTCGATGTGCCTGGCCTACCGGGTAAACCCAACCGGATGTTGCCATGTCCAGTTGTGGATACATTTGCCGCCCGACCGCATCATCAAGGTAGCCGGAATAGATCCCCGAGTCACACCAAATAAAGGAACACCAGCCCACCGAAGCATCTGCCATGGAGAGCGCTTCGATAACTTCTACCTGCTCCATCGAGGTCATTTCCGGGCCTCCCCAGATCCTCGGCATATTCATCCGCATGATTCCCGCATCACGTATCTCCTGCACAATGTCTGCGGGTAAACTTCGGATCCGGTCGTACTCGGAGGCGAGGTCCTTTTCGCGGATTCGCCCAGCGAGCACACGGGCATTATCCAGAATATCACTGGCTGAGAGGGTATCCTTGGACTTGATACTAGCCATCTTTTTTAAATGATTGTTGTTTTGTTTACACAGACAGCGAAGATTCGTTGGATTCGGACGCTTGAAATCCAGTAGCTCTGTTGTCTGCGAAGGTTGGAGCCAATTCAGTTGCGTTGTCGCCGGAAATTCGGGTACCTCTCAGTACCCTCGGAAAGTTTGCATCGTAAGGTCTGGCACGATGCATTAAGCAACGATTGTCCCATACAACCGTATCACCCACCTGCCAGGTATGCTTGTACACCCTGGGTGGCTGACAGGCATCTTCCAGCAACTCACGGAGCAGCGTTTCGGATTCCTCTTCACTCATCCCCACAATACCGTAAGCATGTCGCCCGGTGTAGATTGATTTTCGCCCGGTCTCTGGATGCAATTTAACCATTGGTCGCAGGGGCGCACCCTTGTTATGGAAGCCGTACATGTTATCCGTTTCGTGACTGAAACCAGCTTTCGCCTGGGAGTAATAAAGTGAGTGGCAGGCTGAAAGACCTGCCAGTTTCTGCTGGGTTTGCTCGTCCAGTGAATCCCACGCTGCACGCATATCAGCAAATTCAGTTTCACCATCTTCAGGTGCAACGACCAGCGCAGACAGCATGGCTACTTTGGAGGCTAATGGCATATAAGTACTGTCGGTATGCCAGCCCTCATTTCCACGTAGTATCTGATAATGTTGCTCGTCCGGTTTGGCCAGGGATCCATCGGCCTTCTGGTTCGAAATGTGAATATTCGGCCCTGTTTGTCTCGGTGCGAGCTTTTCCGCCTCGCCGAACCAACTGGCGAATCTACCCTGTTCCTCGTCATCCAGGTGCTGGGCGGGAAACACCAATACCCCGTATTTCAGAAAGGCATCGTGAATCTCATGCCAGGTTTTCTCATCGAGACTGGCAAGTTTGACGTCGGTAACAATTGCCCCCAGTGTTGCATCTACAGGGTTGATGGTGATCGTCATCTATATGCTCCATGGCTCGCATTTAGTCCATTGTAATGCTTGTGGACCCGGAAAGTTAAGCACTAACGATCCGATACCGATCCAAGCCATTCGATAATGTTTATTGTTACCTCGTCCCGATTGGTTTCATTCAACATTTCGTGCCGTCCTCCAGCGTATATGAGACGTTCGATTTTCCTTATGCCAGCTTCGCGCCACTTTGATTCCAGATAGTCGATGCCTTTCAAACCGTTGTTGACAGGATCAGCATCGCCAGCGAGCAGCAATACCGGCAGGTCGCTGCGAATATTGCGTAGACGGTCCAGGTCAACCCGACGTGGGTCAGTCCTGTCCATGCCGTTGATAATTGTCTGGCCTTCGAATCCGCAGAGTGGGTCGTTGATGTACTTGTCAACCTCATTCTGGTCACGGGATAACCAGTCATAGTCTGTGCGAGCTGGTTCGAAGATCTTGTTGAACGGCGGAATCTCAGCACCCGGATCCCTGAGGGTTGAACCTGACAGGATCAGGGCGGCTATCCTGTTGGAGCCCATTGGGGCGAATTGTTGTGCTGCGGCAGCACCCATACTGTGGCCAAACAGCACAATGGATGAATTGGGAATCGTCTCACCTGCAAGATCAACCAGCTGCCCGATATCTTCCACCAGGGCTTCCCATCCGCCACTGCCAAAATCCCCAAACCCCTTTGGACCCAGGGTCTTACCATGGGCGCGATGGTCCATGGCCCAGACATCGTAACCGGCGGAATTGAGTGCAATGGCAAACCGGTCATAGCGCAGTGCGTGTTCTGCCAATCCATGGGATATCACCACGACACCTTTGCAGTCTGCGCAGGGCCAGCGAAACGCCCTGATTGTCCAGTGATCACTGTTGGATTGGTATTCGATTTGCTGCATCGGTGACTCTAATGTTTGAAAAAATGGTGCCGTAGAAACGGGGCTGGCTGCCGGTAATCTCTGCGTCGACTATTTTTGGAAAATGGTGACACCAGGATCAGTGATTCCACCAGGGGCGGTCAGAAAAAGAACGCATGTCTATTTCGTGTGACCAGGTTGACCTGTGCTGCTGGGCGAGGTGGAAATACGTGTCTGCAATCCTGGTGGGCAGCATTAACCCGTCATGTTCCTGCCCCCGGGTCTCACGCAGTTCCTGGAATCGCTCCGGACCCAGCATTTTACCCAGCGTATCGGGTGCGTCCACGGCGCCATCAATCAGGATGTGAGCGACATGGATACCTTTCGGACCAAATTCGGCATTCAGCGTCTGACAAAGCATTCGCCGCCCGCCCATGGCTGCTGCGTGCGAATGTTGACCGCTGTTGCCACGCACGGCCGCGGTCGCCGATGTCACCAGGATCGTTCCTTTACCACGCTCCTCCATCAGGGGGCACACGGCGGAAGCGATGCGAAACAGTCCAAAGGTTGCAAGACGCCAGCCCATCTCAAATGCCTTGTAGCTGGTATTTACGAGTGACCTGTCGCCAATCTGGGCTCCCAGGTTAAAAACAACAGCTTCGATCGGACCAATATCTTTCTCTACCGCCGCGACACGTTCCTCGATGCTGTCTGGTTCGACTGCATTGAGTATATAACCGGAGGCCTCACCACCCTCACTTTCAATATCTGCCAGCATCTTTTTTAGTCCTTCCTCATCACTACGGCGACACAGGACCGAATGATATCCCTCCAGGGCGAACCGCTTTCCCACATTACCGCCGATACCTGCACCGGCACCAAGTACTAAGCAAACAGGTTTCATTTCATATTCTCCTATAAGCATTCAGTCCATCTTTTAAATCCAGTGACTTACTGCTTCAAAGCGGGGCCACGCTTGGCTTTGATCTGTTTTGGTTTCAGTTTTCTTCCGTCGGCAGAATGTACCGCCATCCGCTGGATGGGTTTGCCGGTCTGCCGGTCGACGAATACCAGGCGTTTACCAGCGGCATGGGGTTTGTATTTGTCACCCCAGTGGGTGAGTGACAACAACACAGGTTGCAGGTCCCAGCCCTTTTCGGTCAGGTGATACTCCGAGCGGCCCTTCTCAATCGGTACCTTTTCCAGGATTCCCTCGTCAGTCAATCTGTTCAGTCTGGTTGCCAGCACGTTGCGAGCGATGCCCAGGCTTTTCTGAAAGTCATCAAACCGTCGCAATCCAAACGCGGCGTCGCGGATAATCAACAGACTCCATCTCTCACCCACGATCTCCAGTGACTGGGCCAGAGAGCAGTTCATATTTTCAAACGAGGTATGTTTCATGTTTTTTCTAGGGAACCTCTGATTAAGGTCGGTATGCCGCATCACTAATGTTGGCGTCAGGGTTGAATTCCAAAAAGTTGTTAATGTACAGCATATCAACAACTTTTCTCCATTCATCCCTTCCTTGCCCTGACGAAAATATATACTTAATCAGAGGTTCCCTAGTTGTTGAAACAGGATTGAACTCAAGTTGCATCAAGAAACTTAAATTAACATTTAGAGTTGTATCAAGCAACTTAATAAGTTAATTTTTCAGCAAGAGGGACTGCTGGTCTCTTAGCACTTAACTATCCTGGCTGGATAAATGGGAGTATGAAATGTCGAACAACGAGGTTGCCTTAATCATCGGTGGTGGTCCAGGAATCAGCGCCAGCTGTGCCCGGCTTTTTTGTGAACAGGGAATGAAGGTAGCGGTTGCTGCCCGCAATCCGGACAAGTCCGTGCTCAGGGCATTGCAGGAAGAGTATGGCGTAGGATTATATCAATGCGATGCCGCGGAACCGGATTCTGTTTCAGATTTATTTGAATCAGTCTGTAAGGATTTTGGGAGCCCAAAGCTGGTCGTGCACAACATTGACGGTAGATCACGGGATATTTTCCGTAAATCCATTACCGAAGCGGATCCGGCGCTGGTACTGGATGTACTGAAAAACTCCACGTTCAGCGCATTCCTGGTGGGTCAGCAGGCAGCAAAAAATATGCTGCAGGAAAAAGCTGATGCTGCTGGTCTGCGTGGCACAATCATATTTACTAATGCCAGTGCTGCAGTGAAGGGCTATCCAAAGAGTGGCGCGTTTGCGGCGGCGTCCCATGGTAAATCAGGTCTGGCACAAAGTATGGCCCGGGAGTTAATGCCGGAGGGCATCCACGTTGCCCACGTACCGATTGATGCGGCGATTGGCTGGACCCAGGAAGATGGCACACGCGCTCATCGCCTGGCAGGAACAAGTGTCGACGATAATATGGCGGACCCTGACCGTATCGCAGAGACTTATTTACAACTTCACCGCCAACACCGTTCTACCTGGGCCTTCGAGGTAATTTTGAGACCATGGGTAGAGAACTGGTAGGCTAGTCATTTGCTGGTAAGACCTTCACGGACTACCGTCTTCACGGGCACTGCAACGGCCCTTTCATTACTGGGTGATCAGGCGCTTTACGCGCTCCTGCCGCTTTATTTTGAGACCATTGGTCTTTTACCCATACAGGTTGGCATTTTATTGTCTGCCAATCGATGGATTCGCCTGTATACAAATCACCTTGCTGAACGGCTCCATAACAAATTCCCGATACATCTGATACTGGCATTCAGCCTGGCGCTGGGGGCACTGCTGACAGCCGTGTATGCGGTGATTTCATCTTTCCTGGTACTGTTGTTGGCGCGATGTCTGTGGGGACTTTGCTGGTCATTTATACGGCATATCAGCGTGATGGGTGTCGCATCAACCAGTCATTCGCAAAACCTCGCCCAGATGATGGGGTATTACAATGGTATTTCCCGCATTGGTGGTATGGCGGGCATTGTTCTTGGCGGTCTGCTTTTTGACATGATCGGCTTTACGCATACGTTGCTGGCATTCTGCCTGATCTCAGTGTTTGCAGTCCCTTTTGCACTGGCATCCGGCGTTGCCACGGTGAGTGCCGGTAGCTCCTCGTGGAATAGAGGTCCAGCAGACCAAACTCACGGGGCTTTACTCGTCTGTGGATTCTGCGTCGGTAGTGTTGGGCCCGGTCTCATCATGTCAACATTGGGTTTTATACTGTTAAGTCGATATGGTCAGGCGGTTGACCTGTTCGGGCTGGTTATCGGTATCGCGACGCTAAACGGTCTGTTGCTCGGCTGTCGCTGGGTGCTTGACACGCTGGGTGCGCCGCTTTACGGCGCGCTGATGGATCGGACAGGAATTCATATCGGCTCACCGCTTTGTTTTTTCGTTGGTTCGCTAACCCTGATTATGCTGACCTTTGGGCAAAGCCTGGCGGGTCTGGCCACTGGCATAATCATTTTTTTTGTTTGTGGTACAGCCCTCGCCACGTCCATTTCGGCAGCCGCGAGTGGCATGGGGTCAAAAGTTTATGCACGGTTCGCGACTGCTGGTGATCTCGGTGCAGCATTTGGGCCCCTCATTGGCTGGACAGCCTACGAATTCCTGGATGCACCTGATCTGGCGTTTATACTCGGAGCCATGCTGTATGGGGTTGGATTGATAGCTTCCCTCAGAGCGTTCAAGCCAACGGATTACGAAGGTAGGAGTAGCGGGCAAAGTACTGATCGAATATAGTCTGTTCGGATTGCCTGCAGATCGAAAACATGAGGAGAAGGATATCGGCACGCTCGAAAAGAAAGTCGCACTAATTACCGGCGCCGGAAGTGGAATCGGCCGTGAATCCGCTCTCCGAATGGCGAACGATGGCGCGAGTGTCATGTGTGCTGACCTGGATGTAAAAAGTGCTGAGAACACTTCAAATATTATTATCCAACAAGGCGGCAAAGCCGCAGTGCAGGAACTGGATGTAGCAGATGAGGCATCGGTCAAGGCTGCGATTCACCATACTGCAGATACGTTCGGTGATCTTGATATTATTTTTAACAACGCCGGTATTGGTGGTGCCGGTCTCGGTTGGGACAAAACCATATCGATAAATCTTTCCGGTGTTTATTATGGCCTCTTTCACGGCGCACCTTTTCTGGCAGCGCGAGGAGGGGGCGTTATTATCAACACTGCGTCGGTTGCAGGACTCGTGGGGTTAACAGGTCCACGTATCGAGCAACTGCCAGACACGGAACTGCAGCCCGGTGCGGGGGCCTACGTTGCGGCAAAGCATGGCGTGATTGGCCTCACCAGGCAGTTCGCCGTGACTTTCGGGGCGCAAGGGGTTCGTGTCAACGCCATTGCACCCGGCTATATTGAAACCCCCATGACCGCTGGCGCTAGAGAGACCCCGGAGGGTCTTGCGTATCTCGAATCCCTGCATCCCATGGGTCGTCTGGGTTTACCCGAAGAGATTGCAGCGGCCGCTGCCTTCCTCGCCAGTGATGATGCCAGTTTTATCACAGGTGTCGTTCTGCCCGTGGATGGCGGCTATACCGCGCGTTAGCCTTCCCATGAACAGAAATCCAGAGGGGCCCGCCGAAAACAGTCAGGCTTGTTTGTTTTAGGCGGTTAGGTCATGATGAACCAATCGCAATTCCAATAGCAGGGACCTGACCATGAGTGAACAATCGATAACAGAAACAGAAAAACCATTCTGGCTGACGGGGAATTTTGCGCCAGTCTATGAAGAATTAACGGAAAATGACCTTAAGGTCACGGGCAACATACCGCCGGAACTCAATGGACGATACTTTCGCAACGGATCCAATCCGCAGTCAGGTGAAACCGCACACTGGTTCCTGGGTAACGGCATGATTCATGGGGTCGAGTTAGCGGATGGTAAAGCGAACTGGTATCGCAATCGTTACGTTCAGACGCCGCTGCTGCAAGACCCGGATGCTGATCCCATGAATTCCCTGGATGATCGTTCAAGATCACTTGCTAATACCCATATTATTGGTCATGCCGGTAAAATATTGGCATTGGAGGAAGGGCATTGGCCGTTTGAACTTACGCCAGATCTCGAGACCGTCGGTGCGTATACCTATGACGGCAAGTTGAAGGGCGGTATGACCGCGCATCCAAAAATCTGCCCGCAAACCGGTGAGTTGCTGTTTTTCTATTATGGAATGACGCCTCCTTATCTCACCTACCACCGGGCGTCAGCTGATGGTCAACTGATCCAGTCGGAAGCGATCGAAGTGAAAGGCGCGACCATGGTTCATGATTTCAATGTAACCAGGAATCACATTATTTTCATGGATCTGCCATTGGTCTGGAATTTCGAGAATTTTTCCGGAGGCTTACCGATTCAATGGAGTGAAGAGTATGGTGCCCGTCTTGGTGTAATGCCCAGGGATGGCTCAAACAAAGATGTGGTCTGGTACGACATCGACCCTTGTTACGTTTATCACCCGATGAATGCCTACGAAGACGGCGATAACATTGTTATTGATGTGTGCCGCCTCGCACACTCCATGAAACCCGGTGCTGCAGATGTCCCCCCGGTGCTCCACAGGTGGGTGATTGATCAGGCTACTGGCAAGGTCAGTGAACAACAGCTGGATGACAGGGCAGTTGATTTCCCCCGGGTGCCCGACAGCGTTGTTGGCCTGCCTTATCGCTACGGCTATACAGCGGAATTTGGCGCGGGTGGCCCAACGGCTTCCTCTTTTGTGAAGTACGACATGAAGACCGGTACCAGTGTCGCACACGAGTTGGAGGCGGGGAGAGCAGGTGGAGAACCGGTATTTGTGCCGGCAGCAGGTGCTACGTCAGAGGATGATGGCTATTTGATCAGCTTCGTCTACGACCAGGCTGAGAACGTGAGTGAACTGGTTATTGTTGATGCGAGCAGCATGGCAAATGAACCTGTGGCGAGAGTACACCTGCCAACACGTGTCCCTGCCGGGTTCCATGGAAGCTGGATAGCGGATCAGTAGTAATGTATCAGGCAGGTTAGTAGGTGGAAGGATCTGGCATCCGAATAACATTGATTGAGGGAAAATATAATGGTCGCAATTAACAACGCAGACCGGGCCGCTTTTTTTGCCGAGGTAGACGAGGCTTGCAAGAAAGCCATCTGGTGTGCGATAGCCACTGTACACAACAATGAGCCGCGCGTGAGGGTGGTACATCCGACCTGGGAAGGTGAAACATTGTGGTTTGCCACTGGGCCAGAATCACCAAAGGCGCAGCAAATCAGGGCTAACCCTTTGGTTGATGTCCAATATCAGGTCGCCCCGCCGGATTTTATCCATGTCATGGTCCGTGGCAGGGCGGAACTGATTTCAGACCCGGCAATCAAGCAGCATGCCTGGGATGCAATTGACTACGATCTCACCCAATTTGGAAATACCGGCCCTGATGACCCGAATTTTTGCCCGGTGAGAATCCGCCCAACGCGGGTCGAATTGTCGGAAATGTTCGGCTCACAGAACAAAAGGGTGTGGCGTGGTTAGACCTGGCAAACCACGTTAGTATAGGTCCAAAAAGGGAGAGATTTTCAAATGTCAGAAACCATAGAACGGGTATTATCCTGCCCTATTAATGAAATCAATCCGATGGATCCTGAAAACCTGCGTTGCCCATACAACATGAATCGCAGGTTAAGGGATGAGGCACCGGTCTATCTGGACACCCAGACGGGTATTTTCTTTATCTCACGCTACGAGGATGTGGTGAAGATGTCGATGGACCACCAGGGCTTCTCCAGCAGAATGCGGCCGGGAACGGCGCGTGATGCAAGAAGTTCGGGGAATCCCTTACGCAGGATCCGCCCTTACAAAGACGTTATCGGAAGTTTGTTGACGGTGCTTTTTCTCCAGCGAGTTTGAAGTCCCTTGAACCTTTTATTGAAAAAACCGCCAACGAACTGATTGATGCTTTTATCGACGACGAACAATGCGAATTTCTTTCTGCTTTTGGCGTACCGCTACCCCTGACGGTTATTGCATCGCAATTGGGTGTACCGTTGACTGATTTGCACCTGCTGCGAGATTGGACCCGTGCTTTTATCGGCAACCTGAGTCAGCAGCTGGATGAACAGGGGCGAATCAAGTCCGCCAGGAGCATGTTGGAGTTCCAGCAATATTTTGTTGAAAAGATGGATGAACGACGCCGTGATCCACAGCAGGATATTCTCTCAAAAGTTGTTAACGCCAGTATCGATGGGGAGACGCCGCTGGAAAACGCAGAATGTCTGTCAATGCTTTCCCAGATCATGGTGGCCGGTAATGAGACGACATCGGCATCGCTCACCGAAGGGATGTGGCGCCTGATTCAAAACCCTAAACAGTATCAATTGGTAGCTGATGATCCGTCACCTGCCATGATTTCGAACCTGGTGGAAGAGACATTACGGATTTCCAGTCCATCAGCCAACATGTTTAGAAGAACGACAAAAGACATCGAAGTAGGTGATATCACAATCCCGGAAAATTCCGTCTGTTTTGCAAGATTTGCGTCAGCAAATATGGATGCTGAACGTTTTCCGGATCCTGAAAGGTTCGACGTGATGCGGCCCAATTTGAAAGACCATGTAGCATTCGGCAAGGGGGTTCATCATTGCCTCGGCGCCGCTTTGAGCCGCCGTGAAATGAATATTGGCTTTAAGGTTATTTTTCAGCGGATGAAGGATTTTCGTTTAACCGAAAATGCTTCTGAGCCGGAATTTTCACCCAATGCCTTGTTACACGGATTATCCGGGCTGGCATTGTCTTTTAAACGGGCCGACTGATATCAGTTGGCTCGAAAACGGCTTAGTTCAGCCTCGCTTCGATCAACGCAAAACGATCATTGCCAAAATACATATCTACGTCGTTGAGAAAGATAGTAGGAGAGCCGAAGCCGCCACGTTCGATCAGCTCCTCAGTATTGTTTTTGAGTCTGTCCTTGTATTGCTGCAAATTGATCTTTTCAAAGTAGCTGCTTGTTTCCATACCAGCCTCCGCGACGATTGAGGCCAGGACTACATCGTCGGATATATCTTGCAGAGCAGTCCAATAGGTTTTGAACACCAGCCGCGCGTAATCAACCAGACATTTATTTTCCATTGCGACAAAGGCACCACGCATGGCCTTGACGCTGTTGACGGGGAATACTGGCGGCTGCCCAATGGTGATACCGACGTGGTTTGCCCAGTCCTGCAGATCCTTCGCATAGTACGCCTGTTTACTAGGTACAGGATTTGCCCTTGATTCGTAAACTGACGGGTTAACCTGGTTAAACACGCCGCCCACCAGAATAGGCTTATAGCCTACCTCCAGATCGGGATACGCTGCATGTAGTTTTTGCAGTGACTCAAATCCCAGATAGGTCCAGGGGCTGGAGCAGTCGAAGAAAAATTCAAGTTTCATTGGTTGTCCTGTTTACCTGGCAGTCCTTAGCATCTTCGTTAATTGAGCTCGAGATTCCTGCGTCTACTACGGATCTTGCTATGCCCTCTCACGTTATAGTTCCTGGCAAGGTAGTCCAGGATGGGCGCCTCCAAATCGTTGAGCGCGATCAATCCGTGTTCTTTCTGCATCCACCTGATAGTATCGAGCCACGCCTGACGACTCATGCGATTCTGGGTAACCAGTTTTGCAGAATGGCAAATAGTACAGACCGCTCTTACCTGTTCCCAGTTGCTGTCGATTGCCAGGCCAGTGTCAGGATCATTCGGTAATGGCTGCCGGGCATAAACCGGTAATATGATCAATAGCATTGGTACTAACCTAAACCACATAAACAGCTATCCGATGGCAGGCGTTGTTTAGATAACCCTTTGGATTCCAGCCAGGAACAACCATCGGTTGGGATGTTCCGTTTTCGTCCACCGCCTTCGCCCAGATCTCGTGGTAGCCTGGTTTGGCGAACCCGACCATGGCGTCAAAGTGCTGCCAGGCGAATCGGTTGACAGCTTTACCAAGGTGAGCTGATTGCCAGGTCTGTCCAAAGTCAATCGATACCAGCAACTGTTCCACGGTTAATTCACCAGCCCAGGCGTGGCCGTGAATCTTCAAGGGCTGATCAACAGGCTGTCGACCTCCGGTCTGCGGCGAAGTAATCAGTGATTTTACCGGCATCGACTGAATGATCTCCATATCCGCGTCAGCAACCTTTGTGCCGGGTGCCACCGGATTGCGAGGTACGCGGTATGAAGCGCCTCCCATTTTTGGTCCATCGTGAACCTTGTTTCGAATTGAGATCCGATTCACCCATTTGCCGGAAGTTGATCCTGGCCAGCCGCCAAACATGAGTCTTAATGGAAAACCGTGCATGGCAGGTAAGGGTTGGTTGTTCATACCAAAGACGATCATGGACTCGGGTTGCAGTGCCTTCGCAATGGGTACGCCACGAGAAATAGGCAGCTTTCCCGGTGTTCGGCTCAGGTGGGTATCCGCAGGATAATACGCCACATAAACAGCATCATTCCTGATGCCGACACGTTCAAGCACATCCTTCAGTCTAATCCCTTGCCAACTCGGACAACCCACTGCGCCCAGGGTCCATTGGTTGCCTTTTGCCGGAGGGTCAAATTCATACCGACCATTACCACCGCATTCCAGGGTGAGTTGCAGGTTCACCCGCTCAAAGTCCTGCTTGAGTTGCTGAATACTGAATGTGATGGGTGATACGGCTGATTCACCGCTGATTTCCAGCGTCCAGTTCTCGGCATTCACCTGGGCAGGTGGGATGCCGTTGTTTCGGATAAATAATCTCGAATTGGGGGTAATGTCATCATTGAGCAGGTGAGCGGGGGTTTCTGCATTCACAGGCCGATCATTTAGAACGGTGAGCCCGTCTTTGTCTGCAGTGGATAAGCTGTCTGCCATGGAGGCCTGAGCAAAGTTGGATGAGAGCCCGGAAAAGGCAGTCTCGGCAACCAGAAAGCCTGAGAGCGCTGCCGAGTTTTTAATAAAGGTTCGTCTGGAGCTCATGACAAATCCCTTCGTTCTACTCTGGTGTTAAGTCACTCGCGTCATGCCGTTCCGGAACCCGGGTTTCTTCCGGTCCCCACGCTCGATTAACACGTCGGCCGTGTTTCACTGCCGGGCGTTCCTCAATTTCAGTTGCCCAGCGGACGACATTTTTATATGACGCCACATCCAGGAATTCCGTGGAATCATAAATATTGTGCAATACCAGGGCGCCGTACCAGGGATAAGTTGCAATGTCGGCTATGTTGTATTCATCACCACATAAATAACGGCGGTCGGCGAGGTTCTGGTCCAACACATCGAGTTGGCGTTTGACCTCCATGGCATATCGGTTGATCGGGTACTCATATTTCTCTGGCGCGTATGCATAGAAGTGACCAAAGCCACCGCCGAGGAATGGGGCGCTGCCCATCTGCCACATCAGCCAGGAAAGACATTCTGCGCGGTTGGATGGATCTTCAGGGTAAAGTTCATCGAATTTCTCAGCCAGGTAAATAAGGATTGCACCTGATTCGAAAATCCGGGTTGGCGGGCTCGTGCTGTGGTCGAGCAGGGCTGGGATTTTGGAGTTGGGATTAATAGCGACAAAGTCACTTCCGAACTGGTCACCATCACCGATGTTGACCAGGTAGGCATCGTATTCAGCACCTTCGTGTCCCAGTGCCAGGAGTTCTTCCAGCATCACGGTCACCTTGACGCCGTTGGGCGTTGCCAGGGAATAAAGCTGCAAGGGGTGTTTACCCACGGGCAGGGTTTTGTCCTTAATCGCACCTGCGATGGGTCGGTTGATGTTTGCAAATTTGCCGCCGCTCTCTGAATCCCAGGTCCAGACCTTAGGAGGTATGTACGCCGCCATACTTAAAATTCCTGATCAAAGAAAGTAAGTATATACAAAACCGAGGATCAACTTCATCGTAATCATAGACGGTAAAGTTGTATGGTTATGCTGCTTGCCTTTCAGTGGAATCTATCAGCGCAATTTCTCGGCAATCGCCGCATATTGATCCAGTAGCGGCAGCACAACATCCGCGCCTTCCGGAGGCAAGCCAAACACCAGGTGCGAATAACCCTCCTCGAGTTTGTTCAGGATGAATGGTTCATCCGGGGGTACGCCAAACATACCCAGGGTCAGGTCGCTCATCGCTCGCCCGCGATTGGTCATTGCTGATTCTACATCGGGCAGCATACCTTCCGAGAGTCCGGCTACCGGTAACCAGCCATCACAGTACTCGGCGATTCGATCATAACTCCATTTTGATGTCGCTCCCATCCAGATAGGCGGACCGTTGGGTTGGATGGGTTTGGGGTGCGACCAGACTGCATCAAAATTGACATATTCACCGTGAAACTCGGCATTTTCTTCCGTCCAGAGCTGCCTTAAGGCCAGTACTTTCTCTCTGACGACTTTCCAACGCTTGCTATATTCAATGCCGTGATTCTCCATCTCCTCGGCATTCCAACCGGCACCAATACCGAGAATAAGCCGACCGTTTGACAGCCGATCCAACGAGGCAGTTTCTTTAGCAAGGGCAATGACATCCCGCTCGACGATAAGACAAATCCCCGTGCCCAGTTTAATCCGTGATGTGACGGCGGCACAGGTGGCAAGCGCGACAAATGGGTCATAGGTATGAATATATTCTTTGGGCAGGTCTCCGCCCATCGGATAGGCCGTTCGACGACTCGCAGGGATGTGGGTATGCTCGGGGAAAAAAATTGAGTCAAGATTTCGTTCTTCGATCGCTTTCGCAAGTTCTGTGGGTTGAATGGCATAATCAGTCGGGAACATCAGCGCGCCAAATTCAGTCACTTTGCTTTCCTGTATTGTTATTTGTTTATACGGATACTATCAGTCCTTGAAGGACTACTAGCCTTTGTTTTGACATTAATTCTAAAAGTTTTTCCATCGCCTCACGAACTTGAAGACGCAGGGTTGTTCGCCGCCGCCGCCGAACAACCCGAACAGACTTCTTCGATGCGACATGGCCGCGTTAACTTCACAACAAGTGGAATCTGCGGTTTTATCCTTTGTGTTCATTTTGTCGTCTATTATTCGCAGTTTCTGAAGCTAAAGTTCTTAGAATAATGTCAGATCAAGGCTAGTATCAGGCCTGGCTTGCAGATACACGAACCCCTCTGCGCTCGATACGCTCGCGGATGCGTATTTGGCGTTTCTCGGTCAGTGGGTAGTGCCAGATGAAAGGCAGTGCAGCAAATTTAATCAGTGCCGGAATGATGGAGTAGGATAAGGTCAGCACGATCAATGAAAGACTTGAGTTACCTTCGGCAGTGCGTGCCAGGTCCGGGTCAGCAGTTGCATCGAACCCGAATAGGCCAACAATAAGCAGTGCCAGTGCGCCACCCGCGGCAACCCCACCCTTGAGCAACATACCCCAGACCGAGAAATAAAGCCCGGCGCGCTGCTCACCGGTTCGGGCTGAATCGATATCCACCGCATCTGCTGCCATCGCCGCTGGTAGCGCCAGCATCGCACCCTCCGTGCATCCCTTCATCACCATGATAAACAGGAACAGGGCGAATTGTCCTTCCGGTATAAATGGTATGAAGGAGGCCCAGACGCTGTACCAGATCACCACGACAATAAATGCACGGTGCTTACCGATCTTCCTGGCAAGGGCTGTCCATACAAACAGGCCGATAACGGAAGCCAGGTAATAGACCAGCAGATAAACGGAGTACCACTCACCGGCATTGATGACGTGTTTGACGAAGAAAAATGACAGACCACCTGTCATGGCACCACCAATTGCGCTGACGGTGTAGCAGACTATCAGGCGCATGAAGGGCCCATTTCGACGGATCACTTTGATACTGGCCCACAGGGACGGTTTGCGCCGGGGAATGACAATCTGGTCGGGTTCACTGACAAACACGGTGGTGATAATAACCGTGATGGGTAGTGTGACCAGGATAAAAATTGCCACCCAAACCAGAATAGTGCCAGGATTGCCAGCCCTGGCGGACATGACCGCGCCAAGCTCTGTGGAGAAATCAGCCAACAGCTTTTCAGCAGAATTATCCTGCATGCCCAGATAGATCAAAATGCCCGCAGCCAAAGGCAATGCCGTCGTAATCACCACGCCGAGGTAGTGAAACTGCTCGCGACGAGCCGTAATCTTTGTGCGTTCGTTGTAGTCAGTGGTGAGTTCTGCGCCCCAGGCGAAATAAGGCAATTGTACGATCGTAAACGCGAGATAAATCATCACGACCCAAAAACCGAAGTAAAACACGCTGGGATTTTCCCCAGGGATGAACAGCATGTACGTGGATAACATCAGAAATGGTGTACCGGCAATGATCCACGGTTTGCGTCGGCCAATCGGCGTTCGGTATTTATCGGATAGGAAACCGATTAATGGGTCCGTTACAACGTCAGAGAGGCGCGCAACAAAGATGATACCAGCCATGGTAATCAGGCTGATGCCAAGCTCCGCGTAATGCGGTTGGACATACACCCCCACGGGTAGCAGGGCAACGGAAACGGGCAGATATAAAACAGCGTAACTCACGATGCGCCATTCAGACAGCCAGGTTTGAAGCTGTTTCATTCTATGACTGTATCATGTTGTGTGTCCGGCGGGGTTTGGCATAAGATGATCGAAGTTACCCCCTGACCGTGACGCGGCATAGGTCTGGATAATCGGCGTGAGTTCTGCCGGGCTGGCACCGTGCAATATGACCCCATCACATCCCAGGTCAAACTGCGCGTTGATTTTGTCGACACAATTCTCGGCAGAACCGGTCGCTGCAGCGGCTAACCAGTCTTGTGGGATGAGTTCAGCAACACGCTCCAGTTCCGATGTGGTAGCCAGACCGTCCAGGGCACCGCGGAAATTCCTGACAAATTCATCCTGCCGAAATCGATGTAACACATCGGGATCCCAATCGTTCGTTTTTACCATCAGGTCACCATAAGCCTGGAGGTAGGTTGCCATTCTGCCAACGAGTTTTTTTATTCGAACGGGTTCTGGCAAATGATCACCGATGGTTGCGAAACAGGACCATACCCTGACCGCAGCGGGGTCCCTGCCAGCTTCTTCGGCTGCGCGTTTCACCGCCTGTACGCATCGTTGCGTTGTCTCATCGGTAAAAAATGTATGCAGAACAACGGCATCAAACGCACGGCCGCCCAGGGCCAGGGAATTTGGCCCAAAGGCAGTAAAGGTCATTGGTATATGTTCGTCATACTCTGATCCCATCGACAGGTAAGGATATTGACCACAGGGCCCGGAATGATTAGCGACAACCTCACCCCGCCAAAGTCTCCGCATCAAACCAACAAAGTCCTCAATGGCGGTGGTTTTGATTTGCGGCAATCCGTATGCATCGAACATAGGGGCAATACCGCGACCTAATCCGAGTGAAAACCGGCCCCCTGTCAACTTGTGCATTGTCATGGCATAGGCAGCGGTCACCATGGGATGACGGGTATTATGGTTTGTCGCCGCTGTAGCAATACCCAGGGGATTGGATATGGCGCCCGCCGCGCCGGACAAGGTGGCGGCTTCCTTGATATTGAATCGCTCCGAAATGAACATGGATCCAAAACCGAGTGCCTCGCCCGCTTGTGTCTCATCGATTATGTCTCGAGGAGACCTGGGTGCCCCTGCCAGTGCATAAAAAGCCAGTTCGTTCATTTGTTCGATGGCGGACATGACGATTACCTGCCAGGAAAGTTTTGCCGGAACTGCCACAAAAACAGATTCCAACGATGAAAGTCAAATTGCTTGCGTTAATACAAGGAGGTACCAGGTCGTTTAGCAACCAGCGGTGTAACGAATGCGGAATGGCAGATTATTCTTCGGTGTACCTGATTTCCATACGTTCAACCAGTATCAGGGTCACAGCCAGGGCAACGACGGACAAACCGAGTATTCCGAGAATCGACACCCCCAGACCTGGTGGTGATACGATGATCGCCAGCGGACCTTCATCCTGTGGCATTGGCAACAGGCCTTTAAGATAGTGGATGACGCTGAATAATTTTAACGCCGGTGGGAGTACAAAATGCAATACCTCCCACCCCGTTATAAATGCAACCGGCAGCAGTGGATTGCGGAACAGCAAACCAGTTGTCATAAATACAGCACCGTAGCCAGTACACCCGAGTAAGGTAACACCAAGGTAGGTCGACAGTTGCGTCAGAGCAATACCACTTGATACATCCAGGACGAAGCGGGTGGCACCATAGGGCGGGTAGATTAACAGGTAGCAGACAATGGTGACGCTGCCGAACAAGACGGCCGAGGAAATTAAAGCCGCCAGATACTTGCCAGTGACCAAAATGACTCGGCGTACGGGTGCCAGTAGGTAATAGTGAATACTACGGTCGAGGAGCTCACCCCGAAACAAGGCCGTGAACATGATCGCGCTGCCGAGAAACACGACTGCGCCGAGGATCAGACTGGAGTAAACAAAGGCATACGCACGACGCGCCAGCTCGATGTTGCCATCCCCAAACTCGTTGTCGTAATTCAGATTAAACAAAATCATCAGAACGATTGGGATCATTGCCAGCCCACAAACGATCAGCGCCTGTTTTGAGAACAGGGATTTTTTGACTTCAATTCGAATGATTGAGGACAATTGTCCCAACCACAGTGATATGCCAGGTTTATTGAGTTCAATGTTCATGTCGCCACCTGCTCCTGGTCAATGAGCTGCCGGTACACAGCCTCGACTGTCTCGTCTGCCGGGCTGATGGCTTCAATGGTCCAGCGCTCACTCAGCACCGATTGGTTAAATGCGAGGAAGAATGCGTCAGCGTCGGTCGAACGTACAAACAGGCCTCGCGTGTCTTGATGTAACTGGACTTCTATGACGTGATCAAAGCGGAAAAGCCGTGACGCAATATCCGCAGCGCTACTGCTGCGGATAAAGATCTGCATGGGCTCACCTGTTTAACCCTTAATACCTTCGACATCACCCTCAGCCACCAGGTACCCACTATTGAGCAACACCACGCGATCAGAGATGAGATCCACCTCATGAAGAATATGACTGGAAATGATGAGACTTGCCCCGGCGTCTGCCAGTTCTCGGAACAGGGCGATAACCTGGGCGCGGGCCATCGGGTCAAGACCATTAAGCGGTTCGTCCAGTATCAGGACTTTGGGTCGATGACAGATCGCCTGGGCGAGCTTGATACGTTGCCGCATCCCCTTACTGTAGGCCGCGATCGGTCTGTGGGCTGCATCGAGCAGATCTACCCTTTGTAGTGCGTCCTGGGTCAACATGTCAGTTGCCGCATTCGAATAACCGTGGATTTCCAGGATACTTTGAACGAATCGATGGCCTGTCATTCCGGCCGGAAAGGAATCGTACTGGGTGCAGTATCCGAGCTGACGATAAAATATTTCCGGCTTTGACACTGTGAGCCCCAAAACCTCAATCCTGCCGCGGTTGGGGCGCATCAGGCCTGCAATCAGATTCATCATGGTTGATTTGCCAGAGCCATTGGGTCCTACGAGGCCAGTGATGCCTGGCCCTCTTCGTCTGGCACGCAATACATCGAGGCTGGAATTGATCGCTGCGCGACAGAGATAACGCTCTGGCGCACTGCCAAGATTTTGGTTCCTGGATTGTTTCAGGAGGCGTAGGAAGACGGACTGGAGCACATCCTCGGCATCCTGGATGCTACCGGATACTCGGTAAGCAGCCAGAAATACACGTTCGTGATGTTCACGATAGAGCACCTCAAGTAAAGGCATGCCCCTGGTTGTTGTGAAGGTGTGCTCGTCCGGCAATGTAATGGCTTGATCTCCCATACAATAAAGACGTTACTGCAGGGGTTATATTAACAACGAATTGTAATTTATTTTTAAGAACTGCCATGGGCGCTGTTACTGCGTGTATCTGCTACTTCCTGAAACGCAACATCTTGCCACTACCGGCGCGGGTATGTTGTCCGTCCTGTAACGCGATTCTGCCGTTAACCATGACGAGGTTAATACCTGCGGGTTCCTGTTTGGGGTCGTCGTATGTGGCTGTATCGATGATTGATTCAGGGTCAAACATGACCAGATCTGCAAAGTACCCCGGCTTCACCTGACCCCGATCTGTCATCCCAAAGGTTTCTGCAGACAGTGAAGTCATTCGTCGAACTGCTTCAGGCAAAGAGAGGATACCTCGCTCTCGAACGTAATGTCCCAGCACCCGTGGAAAAGTGCCGAACAAACGTGGATGAGGCTGACCGTTGAGATCAGGGATACCGTCTGAACCTACCATCATGTCTTTGTGTGCAAGGTTTGTCTCTACATCCGCCTCATCAATAATAAAGTGAATGCAAAGCGTTCGATCTCCTTTTGGCGCGGTGAGTATTTTGTGGATGATCTGCGTAACATCTGCATTCTCTGCCGTTGCAATGTCTACCGCCATTTTACCTTCGTAATCCCGGAAGGCAGGGCAACTCGCGATACGAATCACTTCCGCCAGATCGCGATTGATATTGTCGAGATTAAAATACTCAATCATACGGCCACTGCCTGCAGTATAGGGGTAGACATCCAGCGTGATCCGCTGACCTTTGGCGAGCGCAGCATCGACCTTGTCCAGGCTCTGGCGGATTTTCCCCCAGTTCGCCCGGCCTGCAGATTTATGGTGGGAAATGTGAACATGGATGTTGCCTTCTGTCCCAATGCGCAGGGTCTCATCCACCGCTTCGAGCAGACCATCACCTTCATTGCGCATATGGGTTGTGTAGAGCGCGTTATAAGGATTAGCCAGTGCTGCAAGTTCGATGACCTCTTCCGTTTCACTCCAGCGTCCCGGCCGATAGATCAGGCCCGTCGAAAAACCGCAGGCACCCTGGTCGAATGCGGTTCGAACATGGTCTTTCATTTTTGTCATCTCAGCAGAGGTTGGACTGCGTTTTTCGTAGCCGAGTGCGAGAGTTCTGACAGTATTGTGGCCCACCAGCATCATGTTGTTTATGGCCGGGTTTCCCTTTGCGACAGCTTCAAAGTAACCATCCAGATCGGTAAACTCACCTGCAACACCCGCGAGGATGCCTCCGCTCGCACGGGCGGAATCCAGGTTAGGGTCGGCGGGGATGGCACTGAAGCCGCAATTTCCGGCAACCACAGTGGTGACTCCCTGGGCTAATTTGAACGCCATCCCGGGATGGCGAAAAAATGCGCCATCGTCGTGGGAGTGGGTGTCGATAAATCCTGGCGACACATGTAAACCGTTAGCGTTTATTTCCTGTTTCGCTGGCCCGACGTCACCGACCTGGGTAATACGATCTCCTTCGATACCAATATCGGCTTCCATGGCGGGGTTGCCGGTGCCGTCAAGGACCAGTGCATTTCTGATTGCGATATCTGTCATTGCCTTTCCCTTTCCTATCTGTAAGAGGGCTAGAGTCCGTAGGTGGCTGGTTGGGTTCTGATCCATTCGCCAATTTTCTCGCCGATCATAATACAGGTGAGGTTAGTATTGGCTCTTGGGACGAAAGGCATAATGGATGCGTCGGCGACAACCAGATTGTCTACCTGGCGCGCACAACCGAATTGATCCACTACCGCCATGGGATCGTTGCCCATTTTTACCGTACCACAGGGGTGAAATCCGCTGCCGGAGAATTTTCTGCACAGATTGGCAAGGTCTTCATCGGAACCCGGGCGATGTGGGTTCGGGAAGGTAACGGACTTGATCATATCTGCCAGGGGATTCTGCTGTGTAAATGCCAGGGCATCCTTGTAACAGATTACGAGTCTTGAAACGTCCTTGTCGTGTTCGCAAAATCGGTTGTCGATAACCGGGAAGTCGTGGGGATCCGAAGATTTGAGTCTTAACTCACCGCGGCCATATTGGTATTCAAGCACCGCTGCGATCGCAAACCTGGGAACATCATCGTTTGCGCCAGCGAAGCTGAGTTGCTCAATCTGCAGATCATTTCGGGTTTCTGATCCTGCAGCGGTGTAGCGCAGGATCGTCTGGATAATGGGTGCATCGGTTTCGATGATGGCACCGTTCTTAACTTCGGCGACAACCGAAACGGCAGGATGATCACAAAGGTTTTGACCGACCCCTCGAATGTCCTGAAGTACGGGGATACCAAGGGACTCTAACTGTGCCTTCGGCCCGAGACCGGAGCGCATCAAAATAGCGGGTGACATAATCGCCCCGGCAGACAGGACGATGGTTTTCGCACGTAGCACCTCCAGGCTGCCATCGTTATTTTCCACTTCGACACCAACACAGCGATTGTTTTCAATCATGATGCGAGTCACCAGTGAATTAGCCCGGATCGTCAGATTAGGTCTTACCCGGGCAGGCGCCAGGTATCCGATGGCGCAGGAAATACGCAATCTTCCCAGTTTGTTCATCGGTTGGGGACCGGCACCAGATCCATACGGATCGTTACCGTCGGGACAGGCCGGATAATCCAGATGTTCTGCGGCTTGCAGAAACGCCTGATGCTGACGGAGTAACTCGTCCCAGGGATAGCGCCTGATGGTGATTGGCCCGGCGTCACCATGATAAGCAGCCTCGCCAAAGTCCAGATCACGTTCCAATCGGTTGAATGCGGGCAGGACTTTATCCCAACTCCACTCACTGTTACCGAGACTGGCCCATTCATCATAGTCCTCGGGTACTCCGCGCAGGGCGATGGTGGTGTTCACAGCGCTGGAACCACCCATGACCTTGCCACGCGGGAATGGCATCGGCCGGTTTCTGGTGGGTTGATAACTCAATCCCCAGTCGTGATCCCGATAGGAATTGTTGTGGCTGTTGACCCGATCATAGGGTGTATTGGCTAACTCGCTGTAATCTGGCCCGGCTTCGACTAACAGGACGGTGCGATTCGGATCTTCAGAGGCGCGATTGGCGATCACACACCCGGCACTACCGGCACCAACGATTAACAGGTCATGCATAGGGGACAAGTTTTTACTTCGATTATCATTGATTGTTGCATGTTGGGCCAGAGTTCTCAAAGGCAAGCCCATCGCTGAAGCAAGTTTTTTGATTCATGATCGACTTACAGTGGAAATGAATACGCGCCTACAAGAAACTACAAATTGACGAATTGATCGTCAAATTGTAATCCGAACTGTTGTAAAGCTGTACTGGGCAATTACTGATTTTCAATAGTCTGGCGAACGGCGTGTCACCATGGGATGCTGGTACAGCAAGACCCATAGCATCACATTAGCTAATTCCGAAATTACTCCGGAGATGGATTCTTTTGCGTCATCGAACATCGAATAAAAAACAGCGGATTATCTACACCGGAGAAGCCGCAAGCTGAAGCGAGAGTATCCTGATACACCCTATAGCTTCGTCACAGAACGTGGCGGACCCATGACAGATTCTAATGCCAGAAAGATGGTTAAACGTGCTGGAGAAATGCCAAGATTAGATTTCTGATCCACCCGCACATGCTTCGGCATTCTGCTGGTTGCAAATTAGCCAAAGACGGCTAGGACACCAGGGCAATCCAGCATTACATGGGCCATAAGAACATCCAACCTACAGTCAGATATACCGAGTTGTCGCCGCAACGGTTCAAGGATTTTTGGAAGGATTAACGCCGCTTACCTTTCCATTGCTGACACGAGGTAAAGAGGTATGAGGATCCTGAATTTGCCCGCAGTGTACCCGAACCGGACATGCGACCAAACTGTCACTACTGATCTGGCTGTGTAATATTATAATCTTGTAGATACTGCTCAGTATGCGTTACCTTAGAATCCATTAGCTCAAGCATCTCATCAAAGCGCGGATCACCGCGAATTGGGTCCCACAGGTCTGACACCAGCAAGGTTATTAGCAGGATGCTATCGTGATTTTCGATACCCGCCTCAATTTCCCTAAAGGTGTTGTCCATATCTCCCAAGGCAAGATAACCCCCTGCAAGATAAAAGTGGTTTGTTGGGATGTAGTTTCTATCCTCCAGAATGCTCTTTGCTTTTTCAGGCTGGCGGTATATGAGTGATGCCTTGGTGCGTCGTATGGAATGAGATTGATGAACAAATCGTCAAGGAAACTAGACGAGATTTTGCGAGAGTCTTCAAGTGCGATGGCATAGGAGAGTGGAGGAAGGCGCTGGTATTAGAGCCAGATTCTAAAGTACGGTTTGATGCTCTGATTGAAGACATTCTTGCTGATTCCGACGCGTTTCCGCTTAACCAGCTGCTGCCATTTTTGCGTGAAATACACTAACTCCCTCAACACTAAGAAGGCACCTAACAATTTTGGATCGTAAGCAAGGCTCAGTTTACCCAACGTGTTATTTTGTTTATCAATCGAATTATCCATGAAAACAACGCAGATTGATGCCGGTTCACAATGACGGCTTCGGGTACACTCCGGCTAAAACAACAGTTAAAAGCTCATATTCTTTTCTGTCTGCAAACGACAGGTTAGAGGGGTTCAGTAATATCCATATAGGTAACAGGAAATTACTGTTATGTGATCGTTCTGCCCACCAAAATAGAGGTAATAAAACTGTCCCCTGCACAACCGATTCTGTGACAATTTACCGGATCGGCTTTGTAATTCCATCGCTGATTAACCCCAAGATAAACGCTCTTACAGCAAGTAAGATCGGGACACCCAGCAATCTTCAGGGTGTTGACGTTATTGTCGTAGGTAAACAGTTTGTCCCTTACGGCCACGCTCCCCGGGCTTTGAAGCGGCATATACAGGAGAAAGCTCCTCTAGTCTAGCCCGGCTTTGATCAACAGGACGTGCGATTCGGATCTTCAGAGGCGCGAATGGCGATCACACGCCCAACGATTAACCGGTCATGCAGACTAGCCCATGGCATCACATTAGCTGAACTCGGAAATCACTCCGGAGATGGATTCCTTTGCATCGCCAAACAACATACGGGTGTTCTCGCCAAAAAACAGTGGGTTGTCCACACCGGAGAAGCCGGAAGCCATTGAACGTTTCAAGACGAATACCGTTCCGGCCTTGTCGACATTGATGATTGGCATACCATAGATCGGGCTGTCCTCATCTTCCCGGGCAGAAGGGTTAACCACATCATTGGCGCCGATAACAATCGCAACATCCACGTTCTCGATGCGAGGGTTGATCTCGTCCATTTCAACCAGCTGCTCATAGGGAACGTCAGCCTCCGCTAACAGCACATTCATATGTCCTGGCATTCGACCGGCAACCGGATGGACCGCATAACTGACTTCGGCGCCATTTTTTTCAAGAATTTCGCCCAGCTCTTTAACAACATGTTGGGCCTGGGCAACGGCCATACCGTAGCCAGGTACAAAACAAACATTGCTCGCGGCTTCGAGTATGTAGTAGGCGTCTTCAACAGTGAGTGGCTTCACTTCACCTTCAATGGACTTGCCTTGTTTGACAGCGCCAAAGCCGCTGAATAATACGTTCGCCAATGATCGATTCATCGCCTTGCACATGATATTGGTTAAAATAATACCTGCCGCGCCCACCAGTGAACCGGCTACGATCAGGATATTGTTGTTGATGGCGAATCCGGCTGCGCAAGCCGCGATGCCGGAATAACTGTTCAACAGCGAAATCACCACCGGCATATCGGCACCGCCGATGGGAATGACAACCATCACACCCAGCAGCAACGATAAGCCAAGCACCGCCCAGAGCCAGATTGATTCGGGGGTTGGATCAAGCACGAGCATGACGCTGGCATATAACAGAGCGGCGAGCAGCAGGCCGTTGAAGATTCGCTGGCCATTAAACACCACAGCAGCGCTGCCAATGGTTTCACTCAATTTTCCGTAGGCGATCAGACTTCCGGTCACGGTGACGCCGCCGATTAGAATCGCCAGAATAATAGTGACGGCTGTAAATGTACTGACACTGGCGGTGTCAGTCGCAAGGTAGAGTGCGCCCCAGCCGACCAGCAAACTAGCCGCGCCACCGGAGCCGTTAAACAGGGCTACCATTTCCGGCATGCTGGTCATCGCGATCAATCTTGCTGCACTGGCACCAATGATTGTACCGATGACCATACCAAGTGCGATGAACTTAAAATCCACAATGCCCTCGGCAGTTAAACCTGCAACGACAGCGATTAGCATACCGACACTAGAAAGCAGGTTGCCTCGTCGCGCCGAGGCGGGAGAACCGAGCAGCTTCAGTCCAAAGATGAATAAAATCGCCGAAACGATGTAAGCCAGGTTAGCGATAAGTTGAATAAGTTGAATATCCACTACTTCGCACCCCCTTTCTTGCTCTTGAACATGGCGAGCATTCTATCGGTGACAAGATAGCCACCGACCACATTGATCGTCGCCAGTGCAACTGCAGTGGTGCCAAGATAGGTGGCCATCTCGCTGTTTTGCATACCGGCAGACAGAAACGCACCCGCCAGGGTAATACCGGAAATGGCGTTTGCACCCGACATTAACGGTGTGTGCAGAGTCGCGGGCACTTTTGAAATAAGTTCAAAGCCGAGGAAGATCGACAGAACCAGAATAAATGTTAGAAATACAACTTCCACGTGATTCCCTCGCTTAGCTTCTCAGGTTTTTGATAGTTTCGTTGACGATCGCACCATCATGGGTAATGACGCATCCTTGAAGGATGTCATCCGCAAGATCAAGGTTGAATGTCTTGCTCTCTTCATCCCAGTATTCGCTGACCAGGTTGAACAGGTTTGATGAGTACATCTGGCTGGCGTCCTGGGACACTTCTGCCGGAAGATTCGACACGCCAATAATGGATACGCCATTCACATTAACAGTTTCGTCAGGCACTGAGCCTTCAACATTACCACCGGAATCAACAGCCATATCGACGATAACGCCGCCGCGTTTCATTGCGTCGACCATATCCCTGGTCACGATGCGCGGCGCGGGTCGACCAAATAGTTGTGCCGTGGTAATGACGATATCGGACTGGCTTATGACGTCTTTCATACCGAGTCGCTGTAATTCAAGCTGTTCGGCGGTCAGTTCCTTGGCATAGCCGTCTTTAGTCTGGCCGGTTTCACCGAGATCAATGTCGACAAACTTGGCACCGAGGGACTGGACCTGCTCCGCAACCACAGGTCTGGTATCGAATGCCTCGACCCGGGCACCGAGCCGTTTGGCGGTGGCGATGGCTTGCAAACCAGCGACGCCCGCGCCGATGACGAATACTTTTGCCGGGCTCAAGGTGCCTGCCGGGGTCATCATCATCGGTAGAATGCGATCCAGCTTTGATGCTGCCAACAGGACCATGACATAACCGGCAAGATTAGCCTGGGAACTCAAGGCGTCCATTTTCTGTGCCCTGGTGGTTCGGGGGATCATTTCCATGCTGATCGCACTGACTTTTTGTGCGGCTAACGCGTCCACTAATTCATGTTCATTGTAGGGATCAAGATAGCTGACATGAATAGCACCTTGCTTGAGTCGAGACACTTCTTCGAGGGAAGGCTTACGCACCCTCAGCACAATATCACCGCTTCCCATTAGTGCATCGCGGTCATTGTTGACCGTAGCACCAGCCTCGGTGTAGTCAGAATCGGCGAATCCGGCGTGGAGACCGAGACCTGCATGAACGGAAACTTCAAAGCCCGCACGGGTAAGTTTCTTAACGGAGTCGGGTATCAGAGCCACGCGTTTTTCGTTCGCATGGATCTCCGAAGGTACGGCTATTTGCATAACTATCCTCGAGGAATTGGTAATGTACTTTTCATCGCGACAACATCACAACAAGTTTGTAACGCACGGATTTATTATTAATTTGGGTACGGCAAGTCGCGATATTGCTGATCTTGCATAAACGTAGGGCGCAAAGTATCACGATCAAATCACCATTTCTAATAAAATGTAGGAATGGTGATAGATCTATTTCGTAATCCCGGCCCGGATCTGTTGAATTCCAGCTTAGGCTGAAAGTGCGTGGTCTACGACCAGTTCGCTGCCATTGACATAACTCGCATCATCCGAGGCCAGAAAAAGCACTCCGTTGGCGATATCCTTCGGCTTACCCAGTACACCACCTGGTACTGCACCTTCTGCTATCGTGGCTATCTCCGTTCGATTTCCACCATCTGCGGATGGTCCCATTTTGTCCCAGATCGCGGTCTCAATGATGCCAGGGTGAATTGAGTTCACCCGTACATTATTCCCGGCAGCGGCGCATTCTTTCGCAACTGATTTACTCAATAATCTGACACCACCCTTGGTCATGGCATACGCAGCAAGGCCTGGCGAGGCTTTTAAACCCGCGACGGATGACAGGTTGATGATTGAGCCCCCACCCGATGCAGCGATGCTGGGTATACAATGCTTGAGCCCGAGAAAGACCCCATCGAGGTTGACCGCATTTTGTTTGTGAAAATCCTCCAGCGTCATCTCTGTAATGGGTTGCATAATGGCAATACCTGCATTGTTCACCAGGATATTCAATCCACCGAAGTGATCGGTGATCCGGGGCAGCAGATTCTGCCATTCGGATTCCTGGGTGACGTCATGGTGAATGTATATTGCATCGCCGCCTTGTTCTTTGATGGCAGCAACAGTGGCGTTGCCAGCGTCATCAGAGACATCTGAAACAACAATACGGGCGCCTTCTTCGGCCAGTCGTTCTGCACATGCTCTGCCAATCCCCATTGCACCACCTGTAACCAGTGCGACCTTTCCCGATACTCTTCCCATGCTCGATATCCTGAAATGCAAATTTTGTTCACTGTAAAAGTTACCGGTCAGTGTGACGCAGGCGGTAACCTATATCAATCGGGCTTGTGGGCAAGCTGTGTGAATTGATATAAAGACGCGCATATCAAACTGATTTCCAAATAGGATCAACAATGGGCTGGCATAAAGAAGCGCATGAAATTGAACTGCGGCGGGAGCTATCGAAACAGCAGGGTGGCGAGGATGCCGTTTCGATCCATCATGCGAAGGGCAGATTGTCGATCCGAGAGCGGATTGATGAGCTCGTAACACCGTCGTCGTTTGAAGAACATGGAGAAGGCGCCGGTTTCGCCGAGAAAAATGCAGATGGTTCCATCAAGTCATTCTCCCCGGCAAATTATGTGATCGGTTTTGGTGATGTCAATGGGCGGCGTATTGCAATTGGAGGTGAGGATTTCACCCTCAAGGGCGGATCTCCGAATGGCGCAGGATTAAGAAAGAGTGTATACGCCGAGGAACTCGCCGTGCAGTTCCGGGTGCCTTTGGTGCGTTTGCTTGAAGGTGGCGGCGGCAGTGTGGCCGGATCCTCAGGAAGCGGCCAGAGACCGCAAACCGTAGGATCCCCCGTATATGCTGAACCCAGATTCAAGATTATATCGGACGCGATGAATGTTGTGCCTGTCGTATCTGGCGCTATGGGACCTGTTGCCGGATTTCCTGCCGGGAGGCTCGTGGCCTCGCATTTTTCCGTCATGGTGAAGCAGACATCCCAGGTACTGGTGGCAGGCCCGGCTTTGGTTGAACGAGCCCTGGGTGTTTCCATGACCAAGGAGGAACTCGGAGGATGGAAGGTCCACACCCGCAGTGGCATTGTCAACAATGTCGCGGATAGTGAATCCGAGGCGTTCCAGCAGATCAAGCAGTTCCTGGATTTTATGCCCCAGAATGTCTGGCAACTGGCGGAGCGAAAGCATTGTGTTGATGACCCGGACCGTGCTGATGATGCGCTGATTTCAATCGTGCCGAAGGATGGCAGGATTCCATTTGAAATGCGCGACCTGATTCAACATGTGGTTGACCAGGAAAGCTGGTTCGAGATCTCGCCGTTTTACGGTCAGGGTCAGATCACCGGGTTCGCTCGGCTGAGTGGTGCCGTTGTCGGCATCATCGCCAATGACTGCAAACACTTTGCCGGGGCAATGACAGCCACTGGCTCCCAGAAAGCCAAGCGAATGATGGAACTCTGTGACACCTTTCATATACCGATAGTCAATTTCCTTGATGAGCCCGGATTTATGATTGGTCCGGCTGCAGAACAGGAGGCCACCATTAGGTATGGCATGAGTGCAGTGGCAGCAGCCGTTCAGTCCACTGTGCCCTGGGCGACAATTGCTGTTCATAAGTCGTTTGGGGTCGCATCAGCGGCGCACTTTTCACCCAACAATTACAAGCTCGCCTGGCCGTCCTACGAGATGGGTGCGTTGCCTGTAGAGGGTGGTGTTGCCGTTGCTTTCCATAAAGAAATTGCAGCTGCGGAAGACCCGGATGCCAAACGACGCGAACTGGAACAGAAGCTGATGGCCAATCGCAGCCCGTTTCCAATGATGGAAAGCTTCGCCGTGCATGAATTGATTGATCCTCGCCATACCCGGTCAAAACTGTGTCGCTGGGTTGACTGGATCGAGCCATTGCTGGATGAACTGAAAGGGCCTGTTACCTGGGGGATGAGGCCTTAAACTGCTCGAAATCACCCCTGACAGGCCTTGTCCGGATCCTAGCGACTATGGGGCACGATTCCAACCTGCGGCATTTCCGCAAGCCCGACATCACGGGCATGATCTTCGAATGCCGGGTTCTTCCAGAAGAACGCACCAGGTATGGTGGTGGGTATGACAAGCACATAAAACAGCGACCGACCGATGACGTGGGTCACCAACATCACTATACCAACCATCCCCCAGCCCAGATACGCCCACAAGACGGATAAGTCAGCGGCTAATAAACTCACAGTCAGAGCCACATCCATTGCAATCAGCATGTTGCGTAACCAATACGTTTTGCCGAACCTGGTGGTCTGCACGTAGTGCGCCGCCGCACCTTCCTTACCACACCGGGTCATATCGCGGCCGTGACAATACAAACCGATCGCCTCCATAGCGATACCGCAGCAAGCACACGCACCAAAAAAATCCATAGCTGAGGTCGATGCGCCACTGGAAAATACCAGAGACAGCATCGCCAATACTCCTCCGATACTCATCGTGCAGCCAACGAAGGAAGTGGCTACTTGCCAATGATCCCAGAATGGCCGGGCTGGTATTCGGTAGCACTTAACCATGTAGTACAGACCAATGGCACCGCTTGCGATGCCAAGCACAGCGAGACCGTTGGCGGCGGACTCCAGCGGCAACAGTTCCCGGGATATGCTCAACAGCCAGTAAAGCCCTGTGCAGGTAAGGAAGAGCGCAACACCCAGGCCCTCCCGGGCCACTGGTGAATATTTGAGGTTGTTGAAGCCCCGGTAAAACCTCAGTGGTTTGCCGAGATGCACGGTCGACATGAAGAGTGCAAGCGCCACAAGTGCACAGCTCAAGAATGCAACGGTTGCGATGGATCCTTCGATAAGCCCGGTGGCCGAGGCGACAAAAGACAGACTGAAAGCACCAATTCCTGTCTGCGAGAGGAGCGTAAAGGCCACCAGCACATTCTCACGGGAGCTCAATTCCCGCCAATTCCACGCCCATTCTTTACCTTGTTTCTCGTCGGTGACCGGAAGGTATTCTACGCCACCCTCGCGATGATACTTTACCGGGTTTGAGTCTGTGCGCGTCATTACCTCGGGTAAACCTCTGGTCTGCTGAAAGCGAATGTTGGGGTGTGTAATCTCTGGATCCGGGAAGCCCGGGATGGTCGTTTTTGCCTCTTCGCGGTTGGCTGGAATGTTCTCGATGACACCGAAGTCCAGCGCATTGCCCAGGCAGGCTGACACACACGCTGGTTTCAGGCCTACCTCCAGACGGTCTACGCACATGTTGCACTTTGAGACCTGACCTTCAATAGGGTCGAGTTGCGGTGCGTTATAGGGGCAAACCCAGGTACAGTAGCCGCAACCAAAGCAGGTATCAGGATCCTGCAGAACCGCGCCGTATTCGGCGTGTTTGGTGTAGGCGCCGGTGGGACAGCCCTTGAGGCAAACCGGGTCATCACAGTGATTGCACGCCATGGAAATATTCAGGCGTTGGTAGTCCGGATAAGAACCTCCTTCTATATAGCCTACGGATCGAAACGCCAGATGCGCTGGCGTCTCGTTTTTCTCAGCACACGCCGCTTCGCAGGCGTGGCAGCCGATGCAGTTATCTGCTGTGAAGAAGAATCCGTGCTGTTTGTTGCGGTTTGGATTGCAGCCCACCTCCGTGTTGTCATTGATATACAACGGGCGCTCTGCCGGTGCCGATTGGTTCGTCAGATCCAACAAATCGATTTTCTGTCCGTAGCGGTTTTCCGTTTTGTGCTGCGGATCGTACAGCAGCGCATAGCTTTGTTCGTCGTCGCGCCGCTCCCACAAAGTGCTGTCGCCAGGGGCGAGCGATTGTGCTTGTTCAGCCATCGCTAGAAACTCCGCCGTTTTACGTTCAGTTCGGCTGCTTCCTGCTGGTCAATAGGTTCAATTCTGACCGCACACTGCTTGAAGGCGGGCTGTCGTGAATACGGGTCCAGCAAGCCCAGCGTCAATCGGTTTACACAGTCGTGGTAGTGGAATGGGACAAATACCATATCGCGGGGCACGCGGTGAGTCAGCTGCACCATCACAACCGCATCACCCCGCCGTGACACCAGACGCACATAGCTCTGATGCACAATGCCCTGCTCAGAGGCAGCATCGGGGTTAAGCTCCATATACGGTGTTGGACTGAACTTATTGCAGTTGCCAATCTTTCCGGTACGGGTTCTGGTGTGGAAGTGTTCCACCACCCGGCCGCTGTTGAGCCAGAATGGATACTCCACGTCGGGACACTCGTTGTTGTTCCGGAAGTCGACTACAATGAGTTTAGCGCGCCCATCTGCCGTGGGAAATATGCCGTCAGTGTACAAGCGCGGTGTGCCGAACATGCCATTTTCACCTTCCCCATAAGGCCACTGCAGGCCTCTGGCGCGTTCGATCTTGTCCCAGGTCATGCCGGTGATATCGAGTTCCCCTCCAGCATTTTTTGATAGCACGCGCATTTCATCGAAAGCTGCCTCAGGCATATCCGGGAATGTCATTTTGGCGGCATTATCAAAGCGCCTGGCCATCTCGGTGAATATCCAGAAGTCCGGCCTGGAATCTTCATATTGAGGCATGGCATTGCGCGTGAGGTTCACCCGCCGCTCGGTGTTGGTGTGACAGCCCTGCTTTTCCGCCCACACGGCAGCGGGAAAATACAGGTTGGCATAGTCAACGGTTTCAACGTCCGCGTAAACGTCCTGCACAATACAAAAATCGAGCTTCTCCATGGCACGGCGGATACGCGGCTGATTGGCCATGGATGTGAGTGGATTTGTCGCGATGAGCCACAGTCCACGAATGTCACCGGCTTCGATTGCCGGAAAGATATCGGTCTGCTTCAGGCCGACCCTGGGTGGCAGAAAAGTTTCGTCGATACCCCAGAAATCAGCCACCTCAGCACGATGCTCGGGGTTTTCCAGCGACCGATATCCCGGCAAGCCAGAGCAGGAGGACCACTCGCGGGTACCCATGGCGTTACATTGGCCGGTGATCGACAAGCTCGTGCCACCGGGGACGCCGATGTTGCCAGTGACGAGATTCATGTTGTTGATATTGACGACACCATCAGAGCCATGAGTACTCTGATTAATGCCCATGGTCCAGATGGACATCGCCGCCGGTGCCTTGGCGTACAAGCGCGCAACGGTACGAATAAGGTCTTCGTCGACACCGCAGATTTTCTGTGCGGTCTTTGGATCGTAGCCTGCGACCAATGCTTCCAGGTCTTCAATCCCATTCGTGTGCGCTTCGATATAGGTGTGGTCTGCCAGCCCTTCTTTGAGGATGACATGCAGCATGGCACTAATCAGCACGGTGTCGGTTCCAGGGGTCACCGGCAGGTGAAAGTCGGCCCACTGCGCCATCATCGTCACCCGGGGATCGACCACGATTATCGGGAAGCTGCGCTTCTCCAGGGCTTCTTTCAAGCGCCAGAAAATAATCGGATGTTGCTCCGGCAAATTCGAGCCAAAGGCCATGAGACAATCGGTGTGCTCAAAATCATCGTAGCAACCAGGCGGACCGTCCGAGCCAAAGGATCGTTTGTAACCGGAGACCGCTGACGCCATGCACAGTGTCGTATTGCCATCATAGTTGTTTGTGCCGATGCAACCACGCACCAGCTTACCCAACGTATAAAATTCCTCGGTCATAAGCTGGCCAGTGGACACCACCGCAAAAGCATCCCGTCCATATTGGCTTTGTATGGACTTGATGTTCTGCGCGCCCCAATCAAGTGCCCCGTCCCAACCGACAGGCGCGAAGTGGTCTTGCGGCCGAGTGCGCATCAATGGCTGGCTGCCCCGGCCGGGAGAGTCAAACAGATCCTGCTCGAGCAGGCCTTTGATGCACAGCTTGCCGCGGTTCACGTCCGCTCCTGCGTGACCGCGACTGGTCACCAGCTTACCGTTCGCGTCAATGCCGAGTTCGATGGAACACCCCACGGAACAGTAGTTGCACGTGGAGTATTTCCAGTGTTCAACCTTTTTGGTCGGTATTGAAATGGGTTTTCTAGTGCGCCTGCCAAATAGCACGATGGTCCCTGATGCGTGGTTCAAGACATCAGCATTCTGCAAAATCTGGGCCAGCAGAAAATATCGGGTATCAGGCTTGTATCAGACCCGATACGCACTTGAACAGTGCAAACGGTGCTGGCGTTACATTGCTTTGGTGCTGTTTCAAAGTCACACATGTCACAGCAACCGCCACATATAGATGGTCTGGGGCGGTTGTCCCTCCTGGCACCAATTTTGCTCATCCTTGACTTGAATTTTGCTCGAGTCACTTTTTTGAACAAGTCACATACCCAAACGATAAAGATAAACGGCAACAAAAACGGCAAGGTATTCCTGGTTGGTGCCGGTCCCGGCGACCCTGATCTGCTTACCCTCAAGGCACATCGCGTCATCCAGACCGCGGACATCATCTTCTATGACCGGCTGATCAGCCCGGCCATACAGGATCTGTTTCCTGCGCACGCCGCGCTAGCCTATGTTGGTAAAGCCAGGGGCGCACACAGCGTGCCGCAAGACGAACTCCAAGCGTTGCTCATCGCCGCCGCACGGCAAGGTCGCAACGTATGTCGCTTGAAGGGCGGGGACCCCTTTGTATTTGGTCGTGGCGGTGAAGAGATGGCCGCCCTCATGACAGCAGGCATCGATGTCGAGATTGTACCCGGCATCACCGCCGCTTTGGGTTGCGCCGCCTACGCCGGTATTCCTCTCACCCATCGGGATGTATCCCAGGCCGTGACGCTGGTGACAGCATGTGGTGCGGACGGCTTGAACGTGGACTGGCAGGCACTCGCCGGGCTCGGTCATACCATTGTGTTCTACATGGGCCTTGCCGAATGCTCAACCATCCGGTCGAGTTTAGTGGCAGCCGGAAAGCCTGGCCAAACACCCGTTGCCCTCATCGAACGCGGTACGACGGAGGAGCAAAGAACAATCTGCGGCACTCTGGACCAGCTTGCCAGCCTGCCGGGCTGGTATCAGGTCCAATCACCAGCTCTCATCATCGTTGGCGAGGTCGCCGCATTCGCTAACGACTTTCATTGGTTTGGGCGAATTCTGCCCACTGCAGCACAGGAATTGTCCGCATGAGAACAAAATCCCCGCAAAAAGTTGTCGTCGTGGGTAACGGCATGGTCGGTCATCACTATGTAGAGACACTGGCCGGGCTTTCCAAGTCTCAGGACGTAAACATCAACGTTATTGGTGGTGAGTCGCGACCCGCCTATGATCGTGTCCATCTGTCCAGTGTCTTTGAGGACATGTCGCCAGCCGATCTGGGGCTGACAACACACGAGCACTACGCAAAGATTGGTGTAGACGCCCACTTTGGTGACCCGGTGGCGAACATTGATCGGGAAGTTAAACAGGTCACGACATTGGCCGGGGATTCGTACATCTACGACAGGTTAGTTCTGGCAACAGGATCTTTTGCCTTTGTGCCGCCCATTCCAGGTGCCGACCTGCCAGGCTGCCTTGCATATCGCACGCTGGACGACCTCGGTGCCATCAAGGCAGCCGCCCAGAATTCCAGAATCGGGGTCGTCGTAGGTGGCGGCTTGTTGGGACTGGAGTGCGCGAATGCCTTGCGCAACCTGGGTCTGGAAACCCATGTTGTGGAGTTTGCGCCCGGACTCATGGGTGTACAGCTGGACGACGGCGGCAGCACCATGCTGCAACGCAAGATTGAATCACTGGGTGTTTCGATCCACACCAGTATGAACACCCGGAAGATCACTGAGGGAGAGAAAGCCAGGCTGTGCATGGAGTTTGAAGGCGGCGATCGGCTGGAAGCCGATATCATTGTCTTTTCAGCTGGCATTCGACCCTACGACCAACTCGCTCGCGATGCCGGTATAGATGTCGGCGACCGCGGTGGCATCGTTGTCGATGCTCACTGCCGGACCAGTGATTCGGATATCTACGCAATTGGCGAGTGCGCCTTGTTTGGCGGACGGATCTTCGGCCTGGTGGGTCCCGGGTATCGTATGGCTGAGGTCGCCGCCAGTCAGTTCACCGCGGATAAGCTTGTGTTCAGTGGTGCCGACATGTCCACTAAGCTTAAGCTACTTGGTGTCGATGTCGGTGCGATCGGCGACTCCAAAGGTGAGACGGCCGGGTCCAGGACCTACGCCTACCGTGACGAAGCGGCCGATGTATACAAGCGTCTCATCGTTAGCGAAGACGGTACCAGGGCTCTGGGTGCAGTGTTAGTCGGAGACTGTGACGACTACGACATGCTGCTGCAGTACTACCTTAACGAAATCGATCTGCCGGAATCTCCGGAGTCAATGATCCTGCCGCACAGCAGGGGGGGTGTGCCGCTACTCGGCGCGTCGACGTTGCCGATGACGGCGACCATCTGCTCCTGTCATAACGTCTCCAAAGAAGACATTTTTTCCTGCATCGACACCGGCGCACAGAATGTCGTTGATATCAAGGTGGCCACCAAAGCCAGCTCCGGCTGCGGAGGCTGCGCGCCGTTACTCAAAAGCGTTGTCGACGATGAAATGTCGGCCCGCGGTATAGGCGTCAGCAAGGCAATCTGTGAGCACTTCGATTATTCACGCCAGGAGTTGTTCGACGTCGTGCGCGGTAAACAAATCCACACTTTTACGGAACTTGTTTTGCAACACGGCCAGGGGCTCGGCTGTGACATCTGCAAACCCGCTGTCGCGTCCATGCTTGCAGCAATCTGGAACGACCACATTCTCGAAGATGAACACAGGGGGCTACAGGATACTAACGATCTGTATCTGGGGAACATGCAGAAGAACGGCACTTATTCTGTAGTGCCCCGCGTACCCGGCGGCGAAATAACGCCGGACAAACTGATTGTTCTTGGCGAAGTCGCCAAAGAATATGATCTGTACACAAAAATCACCGGTGGGCAGCGCATTGATTTATTTGGTGCCGAGGTCCACCAGCTGCCAGCCATTTGGCGCCGTCTGGTCGACGCCGGGTTTGAGACGGGACATGCGTACGGTAAAGCGATGCGTACGGTTAAATCCTGTGTCGGCAACACTTGGTGCCGCTATGGTGTGCAAGACTCTGTCGGCATGGCCATCTTCATCGAAGAGCGCTACCGCGGCCTGCGTTCCCCACACAAGATCAAGCTGGCCGTGTCCGGCTGCACACGCGAGTGCGCAGAAGCCCAGAGCAAAGACGTTGGTGTGATCGCGACCGAAAACGGCTGGAATCTTTACGTTTGCGGCAATGGTGGTATGCGGCCGCGCCACGGTGACCTGTTCGCCATCGATCTGGATGACAAAACCCTCATCACCTACATCGACCGCGTGCTGATGTTCTATGTACGTACCGCGTGGAGAACATGCCGGGTGGGCTCGAATATCTGAAATCGGTAGTTATCGACGACAAGCTGAGCATCGGCAAGGACCTGGAAGCGCAGATGGCCAACGTAATAGACACTTATAAATGCGAATGGAAAGCCACGATTGAAGATCCTGAAAAACTCAAGCGCTTTAGACACTTCGTAAATTCTGACGCCACCGATGACGGCGTGACATTCATTCGTGAACGTGGCCAGAAGCGCCCGCCGCCTGAAGACTTAATCGAGTTAAAAAAACTGGGAGTGACCGGATGAGTGAGATAGACGCAGTCTTGCACGAATGGATCAACATATGTGGCGTTGACGATTTGAATCCGAATAGCGGCGTTTGTGCAATCGTTATCAAAGAACAGGTCGCTGTATGCGGTCTCCAATTACGATCCCGTTGGGGGTGCCAATGTTTTGTCCCGTGGCATCCTTGGCTCTAACAAGGGGCGCCCGGTTATCGCTTCACCACTTTACAAGCAACACTTTGACCTGCTGACCGGCGAATGTCTTGAGCAACCCGAACACTGCCTGAGCGTCTTTGAGGTGCGCACCCACAACGATTCAGTGCAGATTCGCTGTTCCTAAAAAAAACGCCCACTACATAGACAGGTATTTTTTGTGGCCCAAGAGAAATCATTTAATCTCCTCTCATTCACGGGCAAGATGCGCACACTGCATCTGACCTGGATCGCCTTTTTCATCACTTTTGTGGTGTGGTTCAACCACGCACCGCTCATGCAAGCCATCGCCCTGTCGCTCGGCCTGTCTACTGCTCAGATCAAGGTTCTGCTAACGCTGAACGTCGCCCTGACGATTCCCGCAAGGGTCATCATTGGTATGCTGACCGACCGATTCGGCCCCCGTATGGTTTATTCAGTACTGCTCGGGGTCTGTTCGATTCCATGTTTCTTGTTTGCGCTCGCGGATTCCTACGCCCAACTTGCCATCGCCCGGTTTTTCCTTGGACTGACCGGTGCGGGGTTTGTCATCGGCATCCGGATGGTCAGTGAGTGGTTTCCGCATAATGAATTGGGCGTGGCCGAGGGTATATACGGGGGCTGGGGGAATTTCGGATCTGCCGCCGCCGCCATGACCCTGCCTGCCATCGCGGTCATGTTCGGCGGGGAGAACGGCTGGCGCTATGCGGTGGGGATCACTGGTCTCTTCTCCCTGGTGTACGCATTTATCTTCTACAGAAGCGTTACGGATACTCCCAAGGGATCAACCTACTTCAAACCCAAGCACCTCCATGCAATGGAGGTGACGAGTCTGGACGATCTCGCGTTGCTGTTGATTATGAAAGCGCCCATGTATGTCGTACTCGGTTTACTGGCATGGAACCTGTCACCTCTGCGCGGTGAAACCCTACTCACTGAAACCTGGGTCTGGATCATCTGGGTGTCGCTGTTGGCGATTTATATTTATGATACGCGCAATGTCCTTGTTCAAAGAGCCTGTGCCGGAGTTGCATCGATACGAATTCAGGCAGGTGGCGGTACTCAACGTGCTTTACTTTGCTACCTTTGGTTCAGAACTGGCCGTAATTTCCATGTTGCCGCTGTTCTTTTCCGATGTATTTGATCTCGACATGGTTTATGCCGGGCTGCTCGCCAGCGCTTATGCGTTTATGAACCTGGCTTCAAGGCCGGGCGGTGGATGGTTGAGCGACCGCTTCGGCCGTAAGCGTGTACTGCTTTTTCTCACGGCCGGTCTTGCGATCGGTTACTTCGTCATGGGTATGATTGACAGCAGTTGGCCCGTGTTATTGGCCGTACTTGCAGCGATGGCATGTTCGTTTTTCGTACAATCCGGGGAAGGTGCCGTGTTTGCCATGGTCCCGTTGATCAAGCGACGCCTGACCGGCCAGATTGCCGGAATGACCGGCGCGTATGGCAATGTAGGCGCGGTGACCTATTTAACCATTCTCACAATGGTCGACTACCAGATGTTTTTCTTTTTCATCGGCGCCACGTCAGTGATTGGCTTCATCGCTTTGTTCTTTCTCAGCGAACCACGAGGCCAAATCGCTGAAATTCGCGAAGATGGCACCGTGGAGTTGATTGACGTGGCCTAATTCGCGAATCTTACTATTCCGTAAACCCTGGATCGATGATGACACGCGCAAGTTCCAACCAACTCAAGGTAGTTTTTGGTGGCCACACTACAGCAGGCCTGAAGCCAGTCAATCAGGATGCATTTGCTGCCCTCGCCGGTAACAAGTCGGCCAACATGTTCAAGGGCGCCGTTGCGGTCATCGCGGATGGGGTAAGCAGTAGCACCCGCAGCGAGGTCGCGAGCCAGCTTGCCGTCACTCACTTCATCAGCGATTATTTCAGCACACCGGATACGTGGAGCGTAAGAGAGTCCGCCTCGCGTGTGTTGCATGCCATGAATTCGTGGTTGTATCACAATGGCGGCCCACATCTGAACATTGAATCTCTGGTGACTACATTGAGTTGCGTAATTGTGAAGTCTCGCACGGCGCACATTTTTCACATCGGTGACAGCCGCATCTACCTGCTGCGCACCGGTGTCCTCGAGCAACTGACTACCGATCACTTTGCCTCGGTCGCGGGGAATCGCACTGTCCTCACCCGTGCGTTGGGGCTGGACACCAGACTGCAGGTCGACCACACCACGGTGCAGGTACGCCAAGGTGATGTGTTCATGCTCACGACCGATGGCGTTCACGATTATCTGCAACGGGGAGAAATGGAGTCTCTGGTAAACGATGATACAACTAACCTGGAAAGGAGTGGCGAGCGCATCGCCAACCACGCCCTGCGGAACGGCAGCGATGATAACCTGAGCTGCCTGTTTCTAAAGGTTCATACCTTACCAGAGGACAACTACAATGAAATGCAGGCGCATCCCCAGGCTATTCCTCCGGTTATGTCAGAAGGCAATTCCATCGACGGGTACCGGGTGAGCCAGGTGTTACATACCAGCCCGCGCAGCCACTTGTATCTGGTCGAGTCTCCGGAGGATGCAAAAAAGCTGGTGCTCAAGACGCCCTCGCAGAACTTCGATGAGGATCCTCAATATCTACAGGGTTTCGTGCGTGAACAATGGGTTGGATTGCGGGTCAATCACCTCAACGTCATGAAAGTGGTAGCCAGACCCCACGATACGAATTTCATGTACAACCTGTTCGAATACCTTCCGCATGGGGATTTAAGCCAGTGGATGCTAGACAACGACCACCCCAGCCTTGAAACCACGCGCCGTCTGGCGGAACAGATCACCGGTGCCTTGCGGGCATTTCAACGCCTGAGCATGGTGCACCGGGACCTGAAACCCGAAAACGTTATGGTCGATGATGACCTGAACATCAAGCTGATCGACTTTGGCACAGTACAAGTAGCGGGACTCGACGAGTTGGCGTCACATATCGCCGAGGAATATCCGGTCGGTTCCACCAGCTACATGGCACCTGAGTATCTGCTCGACCAGCCTGGTATGTACCGGTCGGACATCTTTTCCCTGGGTGTATTGATATATGAAATGCTGAGCGGCGAGCTGCCGTACAAAGTGCCCACCCACAAGCTGAATGGTAAGCCACATTTCGGTGATTGGCGCTACCGATCCATCTTGCAGTTCCGCCCGGATCTTCCACTGTGGGTCGATCTATGCCTGCAAAAAGCAACAGCCCCTTCTCCTAACGACAGATATCAGGCGCTGTCCGAGTTTATGCAAGATCTGAGGAAGCCCAATCAGGACATGCTCAACAAACGGGCAAAAGCGCCGCTGTTGGAACGCAACCCACTGCTGTTCTGGCAAGCTATGAGCGCGTTATTGTTCGGCGCGCTGCTGCTGTCCCTCTGGGCAGACAGCTAGCTAGCTTAGCTAGTTCCTGTCCGGAAAGTCATGTATTTCGAACAATTCATGCGACTGATTAACATAGTTAGTTTATGAATCAATTACATATCGAAGGTCTAACTAGGTGCTGCCGCCAGGTCATCACGCAGTGATTTTGATGCCATATAGAAGTGGCAAGCCGACCAGAACATTATGGGTGGAATGATGTACAACATCGCTTGACGCAGTGATTCATCACCGAGGCTCGATGCCAAAGAATCACTTAGCAGGCCGATCGACCAGGGCCCAATACCCAGGCCAATGATATTCAGAATGAGGAATAGAATGGCTGATGCGGTGGCGCGCATGCGTAACCCAACGAGGCCATGAGTTGTTGCAATGGTATTGCCGAGATAGACATTAAACAATACACCTGGAACGATGGATAAAGTCAGGGCGGTATACGGATTATCAACCAGATAGACTGCCGCCATAAATGGCACGCAGATAAATCCGGAAAGGGCAGGTAGCCACACATACCAGCGTTTGTCTCGTGGTGCTAATCGATCAGCGAGCAAGCCACCACAAAATACGCCGACTGCACCACCAAGCCCCATGATTAATGCCAGCCAGGTACCCAGTTCACCTGTTGTCATGCCATGACTGCGTATGAAAAAAGAAGCGGTCCAGTTGCTGGTGCTGTAACCGGCAAAGGCGTTGAGTGCCCCTGCCATAGCCATATGCCGAAACGATAAACGACTCCACAAGATCGCGAGCACATCTTTAAAGGGGATGCTCTGCTGTGATGCCTGCTTGTTTTCGGCCAATCCCCTGATAGGTTCTGCGAGGGTCATTCTAACCAGTATGGCGAGCAGGATTCCGGGAGCACCAACCACTACGAAGGCAACACGCCAGCCGAAAAATTCGTTCAGCCAACCACCGAGCAGGAATCCGAACAAGATTCCGATATTAACCCCTGTCGAATAAAAAGAAATTGCACTGGCACGGGATTCCGGTGGAAATATATCTGAAATGACTGAATGGGAGGGAGGGCTGCCGCCAGCCTCCCCAACACCGACACCGACGCGAGCGGCCAAAAGTTGGCCATAATTTTGTACCAGGCCACTTAGAGCGGTCATAAAACTCCATAATCCCACAGACATTGCGATTATATTGCGCCTGTTTGCACGATCTGCCCATCGTGCTATGGGGATACCGGCGGTTACGTAAAATACAGCGAAAGCGAAACCTGTCAGAAGGCCGAGCTGGCTATCCGAAAGGCCAAGATCGGCTTTTATTGATTCCTGTAATATCGAAAGTAGCTGGCGATCGATGAAGTTGAAGCTATAAACAATCGTTAGAATTATCAGGGCATAGTATTTAGCGCCCGTCGTGGAATAGTGATTAGTGTCCCCTGAAATTGGTACTGCCTGCAGATTGTTTGTGTTCGACGTCGCATCGCTCATAGCTTCTCTTTTTCTTTTTTTTATCCTGGGGTTGTCACCGGGTGATGAGGTTAAGCTTCATCCGGTTGATCTAGATACTCGCTCAGGCCATACCCGGTACGCGAATCATCCAGGGTATAGGCCGTCATGCCTTCGCCTACATGGGTATGGGTACCGCTGCGTCTATTGCGAAGAGGAATAAATCCCATCACCTTGCCCGTCAGTGTTCTTTTCCTGCCATCTTCTAAAACCAACTCTGCCCGTAGACCAGTATGGTAGTTGGTGTCTGGTTCGTAAGTCGTGGTCAGAGATGTGGTCTTGAAGCGTACGAGTTCTTCTCCTTCGTGAAACAAACCTCCGCCGTCGCCTTTGTTATTGGTGCGAATAATCATTCCCAGGTCATCACCAAAATTAGCGGTGATCCAGCGATAGGAGGGTGTTGCTTGCCAATATCTGGGCCCCCAGGAATGGTCTCTCAAACCGTGGCCGTTGAAAGACATGACGTCACCATCTCCTAATTTCACACTGCCTGACACGCGCATATGCTGTTCGCTATGTGAACGGGCGAAGTTGTTGCCGTCACCGGTTTCGCCAACATGCCCATAGAGTGGTCCTACTGCGTCGTGGATCAATTCAATAACGAGCTGCTGTGTGGGGTTATCCTTGAAGGCGCTGCTGGGGTCACTCATGCCTCGCGGATCTTGCATGTAAAGCGCAGTACCCTCATAAGATGTTCTTATCTGTTCTGCGGGTGTGATTACGTCTATTTTAAGGCCACCGGCGTCCCAGGCATCATTATGGCTAATTGCAGGTTTAGCGTAGTTAAAGTATGCCGTACCATCCGGATTCCAGATGATAACGGTCATTTCCGCATAACCCTCGTTGGCTCGATTACCTATGCGAACAAAACCGCCCCTGTTCTGTTTAGGGTCAAAAAAATTGAAATACACTGATTCATTAAAATTTTCTTCAGGCCCCAGTTCATGTGTGTAGTCATCTTCTGGCTTGAGGTTGCCGACAATTTTGGCCATTGTCATTTTCGCTTTTGATTTGGATTCACGCAACAATCTCATTTTTTAGTGGGTGAATTCAAGTGTCCTCTCCAGCCGATTCGTGCGAACAACGTCTATAACCAGTCTCCCCATGTGTTAGTTGATCTTTTTTGAGGATACGCAGTCTAAATCTCATTTCTCTCATTTGTTGGGACATACATGGAATTCTTCGGGAAAAAGGGAACTAAAACCCGGATGAACACCTCTAACCTCCGGTTGCCATAATTGCTCGGTTGATTGGGTGATGTCACGAGCCCATGCAATAGGCGTCAAATTTTGAAAATTATAAGAAACATGAGATTTATCATTTGTGCGCTGGCATTTTTGGCTCAGCCGCTGCTGGCAGCAAAATCGAGTTTCGATGGGGTTAAACTGATGACGCTGAATGTTGCTCATGCCCGGGCGACTGGTGTCTCCCAGATGTTGCAGTCAACAGTTCAAGCCGAAGCTCATCTTCATGATATCGCTCGACTTATCAGGCGTGAACAACCTGATATAGTCGCCTTCCAGGAAATTGACAAAAATGCATTCTGGACTGGCAGGATTGACCAGATTCAACTCATCGCGGAGAAATCCGAATATATTCACTGGTTTTTAGGTTCGCACCAGTCCGGTGGTTTTCTCGACTACGGCACCGGACTGATGAGCAAGCACCCGCTTTCAAATCCAATGTCGATCACATTCAGGAAGCCGTTCGCCCGGCCGCGCAAAGGCTTCGTACTGTCTGTCGTGGATTGGCCTGAAATCGAAAATACAAAGGTGGATGTCATTTCAGTCCACCTGGATTTTATGTCGACGTCTGAGAGACGCCAGGAAGTAAATGTACTGAAAAATTTGTTGGCAGGAAGAGAGAACCTGAGAATTGTTATGGGTGATTTCAATACCGAGTTCAATCATAAAGCCGGTTTGATCAGGAACCTCACAAACGAACTTGGTTTGCGCGCCTGGAAGCCCCTGAGCAAGGATCTCGTAACCTTTCCCAAGCTGGACAAGCGAATCGATTGGGTACTGGTGTCCGATGAATTTACGTTTCTAAGGCATCGGGTTCTACCGGATCCAGTGTCTGACCATAATGCAGTGATCGTCACAGTGACACTGCTGAATTCTGCGTTAGCCGAACAGCCGTGAGCGTAACTGACAGCCCTGAGCGTAGCGGCCAGTTCTGAGAGTCTTCATTGTTTTAGGCGAGCTCAGCTACTCTGTACTAATTGCCGGTGGTGACAATAAATGTGTGAGTTCCTGCATAACACGCGGATCGAACTTGCCCCTGCCTGAGTACTGTTCCAGTTCTGTCAAGGCAGCTTGTCGTTCCCAACTTTCACGATAGGGTCGCCAGGACGTCATTGAGTCATAGGCCTCCGAGACTGCAATAATTCTTGCACCGATGGAGAACTGCGCGTTATCTTTGCCGGACGGATAGCCGCTACCATCGTAGTTTTCGTGGTGATTTTCGACCATTTCGAGCACGCTTTCAGATGTGTAACCCAGTTGTTTTAACTTTCTGACTCCCTCAGCCGGGTGGCCTTTAATGCTCTTGAATTCCTCGCGGCTCAAAGTCCCACGTCTGTTCAGCAGATGATGCGGGATGATTGACTTTCCAATGTCCGCCAGATAACCCGCCTCCAGTACATCGCGTTTTACCTCATCTGGCAGATTCAAACGATCAGCGATAGCGTAGGCAAGAAACCCGACGACCCTGGAATGACCAACGTACCCTTCAATGCATTCGACGGGTAACAGAATATCTTCCGGGTAGGCTGCCAGACTGCTGACAATTTCCTCATATTGCTGCAGCAGAAGGGGGGGGATTTTTTCTTGATTGTGCAGTGGATTGACAATCCCCTCGACCTCGTAAAGGTGCAGCGTTTGTTGTCGGCCGCGTAGACTGATGTCGTCCATTTGATCACTTTTCAGTGAAGCTTCTGCATACAATAACTTTGCTGCAAGGTGCTCCGAGTCGATGTTGAGCGCCCGTTTTACGAGATCCAGGCAGGAGAGTAGATCGTCCAGCTGCAGATAGATCTGAGCGCAGTTCATCATATGTTCTATGTTAGATGGATCCCCATCCAACGCGTTCAGAATGGGGACCAGTTGTTCACGTAACAATGAAGGGGCAGTTGCTTCTGGCTGGAGGATGGACTTTCGTCGATAGCGGATATATCGGCGCGTATCATGCTGTGTTGCTTCATCGACAGTCACCTTACCCAGTCGGCCGACCTCTTGAATCCTCGCAGCCAGGTTCACCGAATCTCCCATTGCCGTATAGGCTTGGCGTCTGTGTCCAATCAGCCCGGTAATGGTATCGCCCGTGGATATGCCAATGCGCATTGCCCAGGACGATTCATCCCGGGCAGCGCTTTCCTGCATTTTTATTCCGGCGACCACTGCCAGAAGTGCATGCTGGTCATAGTGGGTCGGGGCACCGAACTCGGACATGATTCCGTCACCTAAATATTTGTCGATATGTGCCTTGTATTCGAACAAGGTGTTTTCCATTTTCTCGAGATGCTTGTTCAGTCTGGTGATAACGACCTCTGCGGGGTTTTTCTCGGAGTAACCGGTAAAATTCTGGATGTCGCAAAACTGAATGCTAATGCGCCGGAGTTCAGTTCGTAGTCGTTTCTCGATTAACAACTGGGCGACGACAGGATCCATGGTTGAGAACAAGGCGTCCTCGATCCTTTGTTTTTCGGCCGCAACGTCAATCTTCTCGACATCTCCTGTGCCACCGTCAATCCCGCCGTCCAGGTTCTGCACATAGTCGTTTAGTTCCGCTGTGGTCATCCGTAACAATTTGCCTGCTGAGACATCTTTAAGCCAGGGTAGTAGAGAGGTTAGTTTTCCCAGAAAATTTTCCTGCAGGGTGTTAACCACCAGAGCCGCAGCGATCAGAAATCCTGCCCAACTCAGCAGGAAAGTCAGCAGGTAAGGGGTTGATTCTTCCGGGGCGAACAACTCTGGCGCGAAAAAAGCAGCGAGAAAAACACAGGTGACTGTGAACAGACTGCCCAGGAGGGTGCCTCGCAGATTAAGGTAATAGGCAGCGAGTAAAACCGGTAAAAAGAAAAAATTGAGGAAGGCCAGCTTAAAAGGTGCCAGAACAACAATGGCGACAAGTCCGGTAAGGATGGCCAGTATAAAAAACGCCAGGAAGTTCGACAGCAGATAATTTTTCAGTGCTTCGATACTGGTCAATGTCGAGTATTCCGGGTTATGAGATCTATGCATTTAATCAAGAAAGGAGCACAGGATAATTCGTGCTAGCGAGCCTGTATGCAGCGGTATACCGTAACAACCGCAAGCGCATTAATCTATTGGTTTCTTCAGCCTGTAACTTATTTATGGCAATTTCGGTCTATTGTGTGGGTTATGATAGCCATCGGGGTCATTTAAAATTGAAAAGTCGCGACAGGAGAGCTGTGTTTAGAGTAGGAATAAATTGGTTACTGGCCAGTTTGATGCTGATAACCACCGTAGCAGCCCGTGGGCAGTCCGATGATCAGCACAACGTACAAGCTGTGTTGATATCTTCCATGGATCAGATTGAGGCGGGTCAGTCCTTCTACGTGCTGTTAAAACAGGATATTCGTCCGGGTTGGCATACTTATTGGCGTAATCCGGGTGATTCTGGTGCTGCAACCGCCCTAAATTGGGAATTGCCTGAAGGTTTCAGCGCCTCCGAGATGCAATGGCCCTATCCGGAGCGAGTCGCATACGGACCATTGATGAACTTTGGTTATCACGGTCAGGTTCTGTTCCCAATCAAGATTCAAGCGCCCGACATCATTGGTTCTGACCAGGTGACGTTGAAGGCAAATGGAAAATGGCTGGTCTGTGCTGATATCTGTATCCCTGAAGGCGGTCCGCTGTCGTTGACACTCGATATTGGAAAATCACACGAAAACCCCGATAACGCGGCTCTTTTTGAATCCGCGTTGCAGAAGATCCCGCAGATGATCGGTGTCGATTCAACATTTGAGGTCATTGATGAAGCCTTGGTTTTGTTCGTTGAAATGTCTGGCCTCGTAAGGCAGAGAATTCAGTCAGTCGACTATTTTCCCTATACCGAGGGGGTAGTCGACAATCCCGCGGAGCAACAGTTTCGATTGGTCGATAATGGCTTTGAGCTGAAAACCAAAACGGGTTATGACTACACCCCGGACAGTCAGTTTGGCGGTATTGTGGTCATCAGAGAAAATTCAGGGGAACTTCTGGCCACCAGCTTTGAGATTGAGCCGAAAGGCCTAGGGGCAGCTTCTGGTTCATCCGCTGGAGTTGGCGGTCTTTCTTTTTTAACTGCCGTACTGTTCGCATTTGTCGGTGGCCTGATACTAAACCTTATGCCATGCGTGTTTCCGGTGCTGTCGATCAAAGTGCTGTCCTTGATGCAGGAAACGGAACATATCCGCGGCCATGGGTGGGTTTATATGGCCGGTGTGGTGCTGAGTTTTGTCGCAGTTGCCGGTGTGTTAATCGTGCTTCGCGCGAGTGGTGCGGAGATAGGCTGGGGATTCCAACTGCAGTCACCGTTGGTTGTGTCTGTTCTGGCCTATCTGTTCCTGTTGATAGGTTTGAATCTTTCCGGATATTTTGAGTTTGGCACCGGCATCATGAACCTGGGGCAGGGCATGGTTACCGAAGGAGGCTACGGTAGTTCATTCTTTACCGGCGTACTGGCAACAGTCGTTGCTGCGCCCTGTACTGCGCCATTTATGGCTTCGGCAATCGGTTATGCACTGACACAGAGTAATATCAACGCACTGGCTATTTTCGCCAGTCTGGGATTCGGTATGGCTGTTCCCTATGTCATGCTTTGCCACTCACCTGCGTTATTGAAACGACTGCCAAAACCGGGACCCTGGATGGAAACAGCGAAAGAGCTATTGTCTTTTCCCATGTTCGGATCTGCGATCTGGTTGCTCTGGGTACTGAGTGTTCAGTCTGGTCCCGGTGGTGTGCTTTTCGCCAGTGTTGGGGCATTGTGCCTGGTGTTCGGAATCTGGCTCCTGAAAAACCTGTCGACGAATCGAGTACCGCGTTTGCTGACACAACTCGTTGTGGTGACTCTCCTGGGCAGTGCCATTTACCTGCCTAACCGGCTCGTCAAGGCGGAAGGCACAAGGGCATTGTCTGCGGACAAAGGCATGGGTGCCAGCTATGTCGGGCCCTTGTATGAAACATACTCGGCAGTCAGACTCGGCGAACTCAGGCAGCAAGGACCGGTATTTGTTAACTTCACTGCTGCCTGGTGTATTACCTGCAAAGTCAATGAAGCTGTTGCGCTTGACAGGGAGGCGATCAGACAAGCCTTCGAGTCAAGGGGTATTGGTTATCTCAAGGGTGACTGGACCAATGAAGATCCGGAGATTTCTCGCAAACTAACAGAATATGGCCGTAGTGGCGTTCCGCTTTATTTGCTCTACGCAGGGTCTTCCGGAGACGCCGTGGTATTACCGCAGATATTGACGGAAGGTGTATTACTGAACGCACTTAATGCGCTGTAGACAAAACCTGCTGAGCTATCGGCGCGCTACGCTGCGACGATGAAAAGTAAGCAGGGACCCAGGCACACCAACCGACTCATCGATGAAAGCTCGCCCTACCTGATTCAGCATGCTCATAACCCGGTAAACTGGTTTCCCTGGGGCGAAGAGGCTTTTGACTGCGCTGCACGGGAAGGCAAGCCGGTATTCTTATCAATCGGCTATTCCACCTGCCACTGGTGCCATGTAATGGAGCGGGAGAGTTTTGATAGCGAAGAAATCGCCCAGTACCTGAATGATCATTTCATCTCCATCAAACTGGATCGTGAGCAAAGACCTGATCTTGATGATATTTACATGACCGGCGTCCAGTTAATGACGGGCCATGGAGGATGGCCGATGTCGAATTTCCTCACCGTTGAAGGCAAGCCGTTTTATGCTGGCACCTACTATCCTCCTGATGGATTTATGAACTTGTTGCGACAAATTCAGGACCTATGGCGAAATCGAAGGGAGGAGGTCCTGGGTCAGGCAGAACAGATATCTGAATCTATCGCGCAATACACCAGTGCTGTCAGTGACTCAGAAAACCTCGATGATGATCTGGGTGAAAAGGCAGTCGGGGAATTGTTGACGCGATTCGACAAGAAGCAGGGCGGATTTGGCGGGCCTCCAAAATTTCCGAATGAATCCCAGTTGCTGCTGGCCCTGGAACAATACAGACGCAACGACAATCAGGCAGCGTTGAATGCAGTGTGCCTGACCCTGGACAAGATAGGCCAGGGTGGAATTTACGACCAGATAGCCGGAGGCTTTCATCGCTACTCAGTCGATGAGTACTGGCTCGTGCCGCATTTCGAGAAGATGCTGTACAACCAGGCCCAGTTGGTCCGGGTCTATTGTGACGCCTTCGGTACAACCGGTTCGCCAACCTATCGTCGAATAGTTGAGCAAACGGTGGATTACCTGCTACGGGATATGTCCGATGCCAACGGTGCTTTTTACTCAGCCACAGACGCGGATTCCGAAGGTGAGGAGGGTCGGTTTTTCACCTGGACACTGGATGAACTGCGATCGGTCCTGTCGGGGCCAGATGTTGAATTTATTGCGAAACTATACGGTGTCACGGCTATCGGTAATTTCGAAGGCCGTAATATTCTGCACCTTGCCCACTCGATCGAGGACATGCTTAGCGGCTCGCTTAAAGGCTTTCCGGGGAACTTTCCTGGAAAAGACAGCCGTGGTGACGACTGGCGGGCAGGGGACCTTCCGGATCGAATTTCCAGCATTCACAAAAAGCTTTACGAACGTCGGGAACTAAGGGTACATCCATTGCGGGATGAGAAGATTATCACCGCCTGGAACGGACTGATGATCACTGCCCTGGTTAATGCCAGCTGGAGCCTTGATCGACCGGATTATTTAATAGTTGCAGAGCAGGCGGCAGAATTCATCTGGCGAACAAATTACTCTGCTGCGGCGAATCAACAGCATCGGTTGTGGCGTATCTCTTATCAGGGTCAGGTGTCGATCCCGGGCAATCTGGAAGATTACGCCTGTCTCGCAGAGGCCACTCTCACACTCCATCTATATTCCGGTACTGACGAGTGGTTAACACGGGGTCGACGACTGGTAGATGATATGCTCGAGTTGTTCTGGGATCAGAACCGGGGCGGATTTTTTCTGAGTTTGGAAAACGATGAAGGACCATTGATTACCCGCCCAAAAAGCCCGACGGATGGCGCAATGCCATCAGGTAATGCAACGGCTTTGGCGGCGTTGGTGCTGCTGTTCCAGGCGACTGGCGACAAGCGAGTGGAAGTGCTGATCGGCCAGTGCCTGACCGCATTCACCGGCTTGATTGAAGCAACGCCAGCGGCTTTCGCAACCATGATCATCGCCGCGGATAGTTTATTTAAAAAACCGAATTCGAAAGTGCAGTTTTGCGCTGATGGCCACGTGCGCGTGTTCGCGAGACGTGAAGGTACTGTAACCCGGGTGACTATCAGCATCTCAGATTCCTGGCACATTAACAGTCATGTTTCATCTGCATCGCGACTAACTCCAACACAGGTATTGGGGCAGTTTCAGGTGCTGTATCCGCCGGGAGAAAAACTCCTGTCTGGATTCCAGCACGAAGCGCTTGATGTGTACCGGGGCGATGTGGAATTGACGATTGAAGGTGTCGTGCGAGAAGTAAAGATTCGCCTGCAGGCATGCAGTGAAGCTGTTTGCCTCGCTGTGGAAGAGCTGACGCTGAGCCTGTGAAATTGCAATAAAAAGGGTGCAACTGCACCCTTCTTGTCGTTTTCTACCGGATAAAGACTAAGGGTCGAGGCGCGCGCTGGCTTGCCCCTTAATGACTTCGGTACCCGCGTCGTCCTTTGTTGAAACAGTGATGTCAGCGATATGTTCTCCATCCTCTTCCCGGATGTCCGTAATGGTCGCTGAGGCTGTGAGTGTTGCTCCGGGGAAAACCTGTGACGTAAATCGCACACCATAGCTTTTCAATCTGCCATCACCGACATAATTTGTCAGCATTTTGCCTGTCATGCCCATGGATAGCATACCGTGAGCGAATACTGAAGGGTATTTCGCAATCTGTGTAGTAAACACCTCATCACTATGCAGGGGGTTGTAGTCACCTGATGCACCGGCATACTGGACGATCTGCGTTCGGGAAAGATTGCGACATACTTCTTCTTCATAGGTATCGCCGATTTTAAGTTCACTTGCATTTAATGCCATGTCGATACTCCTTTTATGATGTTGCGGGGCGTTCAGTCTGAACACCAACGCTGGTTGCAGTAACAACGAGTTCTCCGGCTGAATCACGGTATTCAGTAACGGATTCGCTGAACTTGAGCTTGCCGCCTCGACGGCCCTCTTTTTCCCAGGAATTACCTGGTTTGGTTGTCGCGGTGAGAACATCTCCGGCTTGCACTTGACGATGATAAACGTAGTGTTGTTCAGCGTGTAAGCCACCGCCACCGCCACCACCGCCACCACCTTCTCGCTTGCTGATACCGGTCGCTTCCTTTGCAGATCCAAACCATTCTTCACCGATCTTCGGTCGCAAGAAATAGTTAGAGTCAAATTGTGCGCTCGCCTGGACAAACGTCGGCGGTGCTATAGTGCAACCGGGTTCTGTTGTCTTCGCGTACTCATCGTCGTAGTAAATTTCGTTTGCGTCGCCAATTGAACGCGCAAACATCATGATATGCCCGGCTTCAACCGGGAATTTATCGGCTGCCATTTTGATCTCCCATTGTCTGAATTAATCTATCGTATAATAGCTGGGCCAACTTACTAACAGTCATACTGTCCAGTCAAGTGCTGTTAATGTTGGTTGCTTTGTCTGCTGCAGGAATGCATCCGCGTATGAATGAAATTATTTTACCTTTTTGACATTTCTGCTTGAGGCGACCACTAGCGCAATGTACTATCTGTTCCCCCCTTTACGTGAAACGATCTGCAGGGCAAACACGTAAAATTAGGTTAGGCATAAAAAGTTACAATAAAAATAAAATAATTCAAGGAATAACAAGGCACATGTCAAGACCGGTTCGTATTGAGTTTCCAGGCGCGCACTACCATGTGACGAGCAAAGGAATACGAGACAGGCCGGTTTTTGCCGATACCGAAGACAGAAAGGTTTTCTTAAATGTACTCGGCACGGTTGTCAGTCGTTTCGAGTGGTTATTACATAGTTATGTGATTATGGATGGCCACTACCATCTTGTTCTAGAGTGTCCTCAAGCCAATTTGTCTAAGGGGATGCGGCAACTCAACGGCGTTTATACGCAACATTTTAATCGACGACACGATGAGGATGGGCCTTTGTTTCAAGGTCGATTCAAAAGCATCTTGTTTGAGGCCGAGACCTATCTGTTGCCGCTGTGTCGTCATGTGGTTCTAAACCCGGTGAGGGTTGGTGCTTCAAGTTCTGTGCAGACCTATCGATGGAGCAGTCACCGGGCCATGTGTGGTTCAATAAAAACACCTGACTTTTTACATACGGATTCTGTTTTATGTTCTTTTGGAAAACGGCTTAAAGAGAACCAGCGAAAATACCGGACCTATATCAAAGCAGGGGTTAATGAGCCCTCACCATTAATGAATCGAAACAGCCAGGTGCTACTCGGTTCGCCAAGGTTTATTGGCGAAATGCAACCGATACTAAATGGTGAAAAATTGGCTAAACGGGGGCCACGTCAAGTGCGTCGGCGTCGAAGCCTGACAGCGCTATTCAAGAATGTTAATGGCAAGCCTAGGTCCGAGCGTAATGAACTTATTTGTCGGGCGCATATTGGCCATTCTTACACTTTGATGGAGATTGGCGATTTCCTGGGTCTTCACTACACCACGGTCAGTAAGGTCGTGAATCGCTAGCAAACCTGGTTAAGCTGTAGCGGGTATATGACTTGTACCCCGGTCGGGGTCGCTGTATCCTTGTAAAACAACTAAAATCGAATAATAAAAAAATTGGGTACTCTATTTAAGTACTCATATTTACTACTCATTGCTTCTGGAGTAAGAAACTTTGGCTTTACACAGAATTACTGGCAGCGGTAAATCCCAGGAAGAAGACGAGGTAGACCTGACTCCCATGCTGGATGTCGTCTTCATCATGTTGATCTTCTTCATCGTCACCGCAACGTTTGTCAAAGAGATTGGCATCGATGTCAACAGCCCGGACAAGAACCAGAACGTAAAGGATGCGGACAAAAAGAGCATCGTTATCCAGATTACCAGCCGTGATCGAATCAAGATCAGAAACCGCGACATCGATTTTCGTGCAGTGCGCGCCAATATCGAGCGACTCCATGCGGAGAATCCCGATGCTCCAGTAGTTGTTCAGCCACATCCGGAGAGCACGACTGAAATCATGGTGCATGTGATGGACGCTGCCCGAGAGGCAGGTGTTTACAATGTATCGATCGCGGCGACCTAGGCTGGATAGTTGGCCAACGGCTACTTAATAAACTATTGACTACAATCTTGACGAAAAAGCCTCGCAATTGCGGGGCTTTTTTAAAGGCCTATTTAAAGGCTTGTTAAGGCCTTTTGGAGGCGGGAAATGGAACTTATTCTAATTCGGCATGGTTTACCAGAGAAGATCGTTAATGACGATGGCTCTCCTGCCGATCCTCCATTGTCATCAACGGGTCTGCAGCAAGCCGATAAGATGGCAGACTGGCTCGCAGATCTGGAGATCGATTGTCTCTACTCGAGCCCCATGCAGCGTGCGATGCAGACGGCGGCGCCTCTCGCATCGCTGAAAGGCCTGGAGGTCCGGGTACGGGACGGGGTTGCGGAATATGACCAGCAATCCGAACACTATATCCCCGTTGAACAACTAAAAGAGCAGGATTACGAGCGCTGGTTGCGACTGATGAAAGGGGAGGTCGATATCGATTTCCCGGCGTTTGCAAAAAACGTCTGCGATACCTTGGACGAGATTGTAGCCGAGAACAGGGGCAGACGGGTGGCCGTGACTTGCCATGGAGGTGTTATCAACGTCTGGACAGCCCGCGTTATAGGGTTTGAAGCGAAGATGTTCTTTAATCCCAATTACACGAGCATCAATCGATTTATGGCTGCAAGCTCAGGTGAGATGTCCGTTATCAGCCTCAATGAACACGTTCATTTACGTTGATTTCTGGCTTTCACCTAGGAGCCAGTCTGATCCCGACCCCGCGACATAACGACAGACCTGCGTTGATCCAGTGCCGCTGGTGATATGTCGCCGTTTTGGTCAGTATTCCTTGTTTTTTCCTCAAACAGACCTTCACCCAGGGTGTGCTCCCATCCAAAATCAATGAGCTTGTGGACTGTTTTCAACGTCGCGGGATCAACACTGCAGATATCTCTGGCCAATTGCTGACAGTGCGGGAGCAGATCCTCTGGCTCCAGAATTCGGTTGACTAATCCCCAGCGTTCCGCGGTCTCGGCATCGAGATAGTTTCCCGTGAAACTAAGTTCCTTTGCCCGGGACGAACCGATCAGCTGTGCTAACCGTTGTGACAGACCCCAACCGGGAACAACGCCCATGCGAACATGAGTATCGGCGAATTTCGCCTGGGTCGACGCAACCAGAATGTCGCACATCAGGGCGATTTCAAAACCGCCAGTAATGGCAAACCCATTGATGGCACCGATGAGCGGTTTGCCAACAGATCGCAGGGCATCATGAAGGTCAGTCTGGACTCTCGCTGTATTGTCGACCGGTTGATTTGGTTGGCTGCTGTCCAGGCCAGTCTTGCCCAGTTCTTTCAAATCGAGCCCTGCTGAAAATGCTCTGCCTGAACCGGTCAGAATAATCACCCGGGTCCCTGGATCGTCCTTGAGAGCGACAAATGTTTCAGTGATGACCTGCCGCAGCTCTGAAGACAGCGCGTTGAGATGTTCGGGACGGTTTAGCGTCACCGTAGTGATATAGTCGATTGTTTCCTTGATTAGAACGTCAGACACCTGTTATCTCCGGTTGTTGTATCAAATACTCTGTTGCTTAGCCGATGCGGATGCTTTGGCCGCCGTCGACTGGCAGCGTAACGCCGGTGATGAATTTCGCTTCTTCACTGGCCAGGAATAAAGCGGCATAAGCAACATCCCATGCGCTACCCATTTTCTTGCTGAGCGGAACGCGTTCATCCCTTGCCTGTATCACGTCTTCACGAGACCTGCCCTGAGCGGCGCTGTAACCTTCGATTGCCATTGGAGTGTTCATCAGTCCGGGCATGATGCAATTTGCCCTGACGCCGTACCTGGCATTTCCCATGGCGACATTCTCTGTCAGCGCCAGCACCCCGGCCTTGGAGGTCTTATAGGCGAGCATGCCGGTCGATGCAATGGCTGCCACGGAGGAGATATTGATGATTGAACCGCTTTCCTGCTCACGCATTATGGGCACCACATGTTTACAGGTCAGGAACATACTGGTCAGGTTGACGTCCATGATACGTTGCCAGTTTTCAAGCGCTAAACGCGTCACGCCGCCATCCTTAAATCCGATGCCAACATTGTTGTGTAAAATGTCGATACGCTCATAGATTTCCATGCAGGTCTTTACCATCTGCTTGCAGTCATCTTCATTCGCAACGTCCATTTCCAGCACTGAAGCTTCTCCACCCTCTGCCCGGATCATTTCCCGGGTTTCCTCGGCAGACTGCAGATTCTTGTCTGTGAGGAGCAGTTTTGCGCCTTCTCTGGCGAACAGTAGCGCGGTCGCGCGACCATTGCCGATGGTCTCACCGGGTGTTTGCCCAGCCCCGGTTACGATTGCGATTTTGTTTTCCAGTCTCATTTTTTGTTCCCTTGTCTTTTTCAGTGCAGCGCCTGGGCGCTTTTCCAGTAGTATGGTACTTCTTAGGCGTTACAGGGAACAACAACACGGTGGAAGGCTTTGTCTTTTTTGCTTGCATTATCGTCGTGTTTGTCTGGTTTATGAGGCGTTTGCGGTTGAAGGAGGTCGAGTCGTTTCTTGACTCGGCCTTTGATGATCCACTTGAGCTCTCAGAACCAGCACCCGGTGAGGCGCCCGTCGACCCGTTACTTGCCAGAGCCCATGCCTATCTTGAGAAGGATTATCCGAAAGCAGGTGTAGTGGCACTGCCTGCTGCTGATGCCCCTGCAGTTGGTGCCAGAAAGCATAAAGTTCGAGGCAGGATCCTGCCAGAGCACTATCGACTTGTACTGAAGGTGCTCAGGAAAGATTTGTCTGAATCCCATGGCATCTTGATTAATATACCCTGGTCAGACTTCGTAGCGGGAGAAGATGATGATCTGCGTAGGCATTCAATCAGTTTCCTGGTTTGTGACCAGAACTATCACCAGGTGGTAGCCGGTATCGACTTTGTTTTTGATGACGAGAAGGCGAACGAGAGTTCAAGAAAACAAACGCTCCTGCGTAGCCTGTTTGAAGACATCTGTAAACCCCTGATCCTGTTTGTTGACTCAGATAAACTGAGTGAAGACGAGATTCACGAGGGATTGTCTGTGATCCAAAAGAAGCAGCCAGCAGATCATTGGTGTCCCAAATGCGGGGAGAAGATGCGCATTCGCAAGGCAACCCGTGGAAAAAATGATGGTAAAGAGTTCTGGGTCTGTAAATCATTCCCCGGTTGCAAAGGAATGGCCCGTATCTGATCAGGCCTGCGGTATCTCTTCGGCGACCCGCAGGCGAATCTGCTCTCTCACAGTATCTCTGAGGTCCCGAACCGAAATATCATCACCTGGCAGCACCGGGGAAAGAATTTCCACTGTAATGTGACTCTGGCCGTGAAAGTTGAGGCTGCTCTTTGGCACTGCGTCTTTCGATTCAATCGTTTTGCCAGGACGAAGGCACCTTCTTTGAAACCACGCAGTTTACCCGTTGTTGATCGGGTACCTTCAGGGAAGAGGAAAACGGAACTGCCGCGTTTCAGGTGTTTTTCACAGGCGCGATACATGCGCCGGATGCTGTGGGTTTTTCCCCGCTTTAATCGGACATAACGGTTGAGATACATGTTCCAGCCGATGAATGGGATATTGAACAATTCTGCCTTGGAAACCCACTTGAAATGAATGAACAGCGTAAACGCCACCAGGATATCGATGGAGGACTGGTGATTGGAGACAATGATGTAAGTTTGTTTTGGATCGACTTGCGATCGTCCTGTTACACTAACGCTCCAGGGTGGAAATACCCAGATATAAAGGCTTGCCCAGAAGCAGGTGAATAAGTGCAATAGACGGGTTTGGCGGTCAAATGGATAGGTCGCCAGCCAGATAACAAATGCTACTGGAAAAAACAGAATCGAAGTGAAGGAGATAAACAGGATAAGCAGAATCGCGATCAGGCGATGCAGTAAACGCTTTAACATTCCGGGATTTGCACATCTTTGTAAAGGAAAACCGATTATAACATTGAATTTTACCTTAAAGGTTCCTAATGCCGCCGCCAGCCACTGAAATTGAAGGAAACATTATCTTCGAATCCTTTGCTGCGGGTCCTTTGCAGTGTAACTGCACGATTCTTGGCGATCCAATCAGCCGGAAAGGGATCGTGGTTGATCCAGGTGGAGATCCGGAACGTATCATGTCGCTGGTGCAGCAACATGACTTAAGTATCGTCGCTATTATTCACACCCATGCCCATCTGGATCACATTCTTGCTTCCGGTGAGATAAGAAAACGAACCGGCGCGCGTCTGTACCTGCATAAGGGGGATAAGTTCCTGTGGGACAGTCTCGAGCAGCAGTGTGCGATGTTTGGTGTGCCTTATCAGTCCACACCGGAACCCGACAATTGGCTTAAGGATGACGAAAGCCTCTCATGCTGCAATGGTGTTGCGCTGCACACACCCGGACATACGCCCGGTTCCATGAGTTTTTGGTTCGAGGATCATCGCCTGTTGATTGCCGGAGATACTTTGTTCCAAATGGGGATTGGTCGCACAGATTTGCCGGGTGGTAGTTACCAGGAAATTGAAGTTTCAATCGTTGAGCGAATATTTGGTCTCGATGGAGACGCCGTTGTGATCACCGGGCATGGTCCCCGGACTTCCCTGGAATTTGAACGACAGGCCAATCCTTTCTTTGGCGCAGGGCTCTGATAGGTCTGTTTCGGGGCAGGAACAAGGTACAGGACGGAATTATGGAATGTAAGTTATAATGTTCGCAACCAAAATGAATACTCCTGATAAGTGGGATCCGAAACTGTGTGGCTAAGCTCTTGAATTTCCGGATTTCACCTCTCTATCTCCTGCCGTTTGTATTATTACTCGGAAGTTGCGCCAGCATGATGTCTTCGGTCACATCCGGACTCGCCGATGACCTCGCAGAGACGATTTTGAACAGCAACGATATAGAGACAGTCAGGGAAGGAATCCCTGCGTATCTCCTGATGGTTGACAGTTTTCTTCGCAGTAGTCCCGACAATTCGGATTTGCTGCTCGCCGCGTCGAGTTTGAATGGTGCCTTTAGTATCTTTACAACAGAAGCTCGCAGCGAAATTTTGACCACAAAAAGTCTTGACTACGCGTCTCGAGCTGCGTGTATCGAGAACAAAACCTTGTGCGGATTCAGGGAGCTGCGGTTCAAGGAATATACGGGTATTGTGGACGGTCTTGATAAGACGGATACCCGGGTTGCCTATGCCCTCGGTGTTGCATGGACAGGCTGGATGCAGGCACATAGTTCAGATTTTAACGCGATCGCCCAATTGGGTAAGGTGAAGTATCTGATGGCGAAGATCGTTTTGCTGGACGAGAATTACGACAATGGTGGTCCCCACTTGTATCTCGGTGGGCTGGAAACAGCCTTACCACCCTCGATGGGCGGCAGGTTTGATGAAGGCAGGATGCATTTTGAGAAGGCAATTGAGTTGTCCGGGGGTAAATTCCTCATGGCAAAAGTCATGTTCGCGGAGTTGTATGCAAAGCAGGCTTTTGACAAAGAGCTGCACGATCAATTATTGAACGAAGTACTCGCAGCCGACCCGGAGGTCGAAGGAATGGTCCTGACCAACATGTTTGCTCAACAGCAGGCAGAAGAGTTGCTGGCGGAGTCTGATGACTATTTTTAGAAGGAAAGCGTT
>LWDU01031907.1_pt1 | contig 83889 bp, 67 predicted proteins | sample 727161 | NCBI WGS metagenome assembly LWDU01 (sample SAMN04566230, study PRJNA314399) | hydrothermal vent metagenome | isolation source: deep sea hydrothermal plume seawater | place: Mexico: Gulf of California, Guaymas Basin | collected 2004-07-11
GGAAAACCGAAAGTTGCATTCCGATTATAATTCAATTGGAAGCGTTGTTTTCCAGCGAGGCTCAGCGAGTTTTTTGGCCTTGCCGAGGGCGATAATTGGCTGAATCGTATTGAGGCGCCCATGGAATCCATGAACTTGAAATTTCACCTTTACTTCTGCACTTCGGTCTTTTTCAATTTGCTGCATCATTTCGGTGGATAATTCAAAAGAGGAAAGTACTGAGCCATCATCGGCATTTGTAATTACCAAGTTGCCTTCAACAACGGAAAGACGGGGTGAAAATTGGAAGTCATCTGGGTTATTCATCCAAACTTCCGTGTCAATTATTAGGGTGTCTCCGGTTTTGATTTTCTTGATTGTCATTGATTCAACCATTGCTACCATGCCGACCCAAGCGCCACCCTTTCAAGAGGTTTTACCAAGCACATCCACGAAATTAAGGTGTTTTTGTTACGAGAATAAACAAAATATTGTCACTTTGTTGTTTGTGAATTTGCTGACAATGGTTTTGGGGTGCGCAGATACATGTTTTTTCTCGGGTGCCCCGGGAATCCCTGCGGCATACTAATAATGATTGACGGCCTTATTCATTATTATGGCGAGCAATAACGGAATAGGTAGTCAAAAGGAGGCAAGGCGGGAAAGGGTGCGAAAGGAGATTTTCTCTTTCGTGTCTCAACAACCAGGGTGTAGTGCACAGGCAATTGTGTCCCACCTAACAAATGATAGAGGAATGCGAAATCATGGATTAACTCCAAGAAAAGTGGGTTTCTTCATTCCACGATACTGCACTGGGATTACTTGGTTCCAAGACCATGCAGCAGGGCGCCGCGTATACACTCCAATTGGCTCACCTTTGGCGAAGCGCCAAGAAGAAAAAATCCACAAATATGCAAAGATGCGTACTGGTACCCATACTCCAAAACCAATGACTGGACTTACTGGGCTGGCTTCAAGAGCATGTGTTGCACGAAGAGAAATGGAAAAATCAGCATCTGCAAGAAAAGTTAATTCTGCATCCACCATTAATAGGGCTACAAGTATGGCAAGGAGTAGTAGCCGCACATCTGCAATGGCTGGCTCAAAAGATTAATCACTCAAATAAAGTGTGCTTTCTACCAGATAAACCCTTAATCACTCCGCGGGAGGGGTTGACGACAACTACTTCTCCTGCACTGGGCCATACCGCGAGGTCGCTTTTACTATTACCACAATATCCGAACCCTTGCTCTCCATAGCGTTCTACCAAAGCCTTTCGTTTATTTTCTCCAGCCAGATTGATTACCCCTTCACTACCCATTACATCATCAAAAATTTCTAGATGGTTGGCTATTTTCTCTGCCACTGCTTTTTCACTCGCAGTGCACAATACCAATTCTCTGCCGGCCTTTTTTTCTTGTTTTAGCCACTCCATGAATTTTTCATGATATACTAATTGCGCTGGATCAAAAATAAGTTTAGTACCCAAAATTCTTTTCCATTTAGCCCTTTTTCCCGTTATTTCAAGCCATAAACAACCAACAATTAGCCAAGGCTTTCGCAATAATACTCGCTTGATGGTTATTTCACTCATATCGGTCAAAATTACTGTCCCGTCAAGGTCAACCGCTAGGGGTAGTGCATCTCCCATTATTATCCCCTTCATTCCTTTGCCTTTGAAGATTGACGCTTTATCGCGCCATAATTTGTATTCCGACGCGGTTATAGAGGTGGGGCATCACGGGCGGTTTGGACTCATAGTGTAGCCTGGATATCACTGGGGCTTGCGGAGCCTCAAACCCGTGTTCGAATCGCGGTGGGTCCGCTCTTACTGATTATTTGGTGCTCACGCGCACCGACTCAATATGGGCAAATCATTTGTCCTATTTTGCATCTTTTTTGAACACTTAGTTTGCAACTTTTGCCATTCATGGGAGGTGTGAGAGGTTAGGGCCTAGAGGGGCATGTCGGTTTTACTTAGGAAGAACTTTCTCCAATCTTTGGGTGTGCTGTCTTTGCAACTTGGACATAGGGCCTTGAGTTGCCTAAGCATTTTCTTATGCCTTCTCTTTAATCGCCCATCCATCCCACATGCTGCGCAGAATGTTAGATAGGCAATTCTTCTATCTTCTAGTGCGAGGTTTTCAATGATTTGAATGAATGATTTAGTATTATTTTGGAACTCAATATGTTCTTCTTTGCTGAGTTTTTGAATTAGGTTTTCCAAAAATAATTTTACATTTGGGTGGAAATCATATACTCCAATAACTTGTGTCTTTAATGCGACAAGGCAAGCCATTTTTTGCTGACTTGATAGGTTTTCAAATCCCGACGGATAGAGTTTTTGCTTTACCTCTTCTAATCCCAATGGGACTAGCGAACGAATTCTAATTTCTCGCATTACCCTGTGGACTGCAATCATGTTCCAAATTGCAAAAACCGGTACTGATATTGACTCTATCGCTGCTCTTGATGCGGTCCTACCGGTAACTCTAACCAAGATTCTGCGATACAAGGTTTTTATTATTACTCTGGTGATTTTTATTTTAGATTTGTGTGCCACCATTCCAAAAATCAGCATCATTCTGCTGAGGTTCTCTCGCGGGTTTATCCCGTGCAATTCTTCATGTGAATTTGGCGCTCTCAACCCAGCATACATTAGCGAAAGTACCAATTCATCAGCGGCACTTTCATCATCAACAATTGATGGCCGGATTCCAGAAATAAGTGCCAGTGAACGAGCAGTTCTCAAAGTGTCAGCATAAATAAGAAATAATTCAAAAATTGTAATGAAAATCCCAAACCCTCCGGTTATTGAGTAAAAGAATATGGTAGCCCACCAATCTGCTGAAAATGACTGAGGGCGATAGGGTTCAGCCAATAATACTACGAAAACAATCCCTAAGCCGCTCAGCACTCCGTATAGTCCTGCTCGAAGCGTCATTAAGCGCTCTTCTGTTTTCATTAGTTTTTGCCGTTCATCCCGGCTCATTTCATCAGACACGTGGTCTAGGTGATGGTCGGCGAGAAGAAATTGAAGTACCCTCCATGGAAGTTTGCCTAACCCTTCAAGAGTTGCAACTACTCGGGCGGCCATATTAATTGCAATAGGTGCAATTTATCAGCATTTGCGAACACAAATATTATTCCATTGCCAAAATAAAACATCGGCGGGTTTTTTCAAGGAGGCCTTGTTGGCAGCATCATGCGTAAGCAAATATTGCTACTGGCCTTACTTCTTTCGATTTCTGTAATGGCGGGCTGCCTTGGAGGTGAAGAAAAGTGGGAAAGGGTAGACGCCGCTGAATTTCATGACTTACTTTCCGAAGATTCAAATGCATTTTTGCTCGATGTTCGAACTCAATCAGAATGGGATGATGAGCACATTGCAAATTCCTATCTAATTCCTCATGACCAAATTGATGAGAGAAGTGATGAATTGCCCGAAGATATCGATGCTCCCATTTATGTATATTGTCGCTCAGGTAACCGTTCGCAAACGGCCTCACAATCTCTAATTGACTTGGGGTATTCGAATATCAAGGAACTAAAAACAGGAATAAATGGCTGGGTTGAAGCTGGTTTTGCGACAGAATAATTTGTATTCAGCAAACCTCAAATTGCTTCGTCTTGGTTTATGTTGCGCCAATCTTCAAAGAATAATGAGTTGATTGTTAATCCCAAACTCCTCATTATCTCCTTTCATTTACAATTGAACATATGCGGTGGGTTCATCCCTACTTCTCTTTTGCCCAAGTTATGGCAGTAGTGTTGAGTCGCCGAGTTGACTTTCCGATGGTTGACATGGCGGGCATTGTTTACTACCCTCAATATTGGGACTTATGTCATCGCTTTTTCGAAGAATCATGGCCTGAGATTGTTGGTATTGATTACCCTACACTACTCAAGGACCACAACTTTGGTTTACCCGCAGTTCATACAGAATGCGATTATTTGGCACCTTTGACTTATGGGGATACGGTTCATTGTACTTTATGGATTGAAAAGGTCGGTGAATCATCCGTTACTTGGCGATATGAGTATTATAATCAGCATCAAATATTGGTTTGGACGGCTACTGTAGTCACTGTTTGTGTAAAAATGGATTCTTACGAGAAAATTAGTGTTCCTGATTTTATTCGCAATGACCTCTTGGCCTGCCAGCCATTGGAGGAATAAACATGCCCAGTAAGAACTCACCTGTTAAGGCAACAAGTAGGCGAGAATCTGAAAAGGTGGAAAAAAATATTGAAACTGAGGAATTGAATTTCGGCGCCGATCGCATTTCTCCGGCAATCTTGGGCATGCTTATGATGGCAGGTGCAGGTTTGTTGGGGCTGGTGGCACTAGGCAGTCTGCAAATTCATGCTATGGGAATGGAATTAGAAGCCAAAGAGTCTGCAGTATATGGTTTCCAACAGTCAGGTAATAACATTACTTTTGAGCAATATGATGAATTCATTGATGATATGAGAGGAGAAAATTATTATTTAATCGCTGGAATTATTGGCGGGGTTGCTGCAGTGGGAATGGCTGGCTCGTCAATATTATTCCTAAATCGTCGCCGTCCGGCTGCTGAAGTAGGTATCGCTTCCAATATTTTAGCAATTATTCAAGCCCAATGGACATCTTCTATTGGTTCAGGTTTAGGCTCAAATATTGCACCGGGTTTGGGAAATACATATTTTTTGATGGGGGTCACTCATTCTCTTGTTGCTGGATGCTGCCTTCTATTCGTTTCTTCCATGGTGTTAACTTCTGCAGGCAGGAATAGTTTGCGCCCTTGGAGTGAGCCAGATATTATCCCCCGTCGAAAACAGAAATCAGAAGCAAAAGCTGAAGATGAGTAGAATTACTACCAATGTTCATTCGTCGCTTGGCTTAGGCCATTTCTTAGCAAGTACCTTTTCCAAATCCTCATCCAATTTCGCATTCCACCAATCAGACCCTTCCCAAATAGCGTGCTTCCCTCTTATTCCCCGTAAGTCCGCTCCGGTAAATTTGCAATTGCGATAAACAGACATATTCATTCTCGCTTTTTTCAAATCTGTTCCGCGGAAATCACAATTATCAAATGCAGTTTTCATCAAGTTTGCACCTCGCATTGCCGCTTTTCGAAAATCCGAATCCTCAAAATTAGATTCGCTCAAATCTGCATCTTCAAGAATACACCTGCGAAAATTTGAATTTGGCGCCTTGACCTTATGGAGAATGGCGCCTTGACGCCCTTCGAAAGACCAGTCAATAGGCCCTTCGTCTTGCATTTTTTCACCTTCACCTTAAAGATCGGGAGTCAAGGTGTGCTCTTCCCTCGGGTGTAAGAACAGAATAACGATTTTTATCACCTGCATTAGTTGGAATTAATAAGAATCCTCTTTCTCTTAGCCTGTTTAGGTATAAAGAAAGGTTGCCTGGAGCGGGAAGACCTGCATCTTGGAATAATCGATTAATTACGCGAGGAGGTGAATCATTTACCCCTTCAACATCACGAAGATAGTGAATTGCAGCCAATACTTGGTCTGGTTTTTTCCTCAAACCACAATTTGAGAGTAATGTATTGAATGCAGTCCCTCTTTCCGGTAGGCCACTGTTTTTTGCAGCCTCTACTGCCGCAGCAATTGCAGCATCTCTCGCTTGGCGTACTTTGGCAATTGCCGTCCCCCACTCATCAGTATTGCGAATATTTAGGAATTTTGCATCAACTTCTTCCTGAGCCCCAGTTATGTCAATTTCAACATTTCCAACTTTGATAAATATCCGGCTGTCTGCCTCTTTGGCTTCTGTCATGATTCAACCCGTACAACGCCTTTCTATAACCGTTCCCAATGGAAATAATGCGCAAAAAATAATCCCTTCGGTACTTATTTGCGTTCACAATACTCATGGCATGAGCGCAGTAAACTCTTTTTGCAAAATAGTGAGGCCAATATTTATCCTCGGCGCCCGATAACTATTGATGATAAAAAATTACAAAACCCACTTTATCCTTCACTCCGGCTAACAATTTTAATCCTTTTCTGCTACGAAGTACAAAATATCTTGAAAATATTCACTGTAGCCAGAAATAGGCAAAATGGTTTCATGTAGGGTGACCTCCCCCCACTACCTACGGGTGCAACCTATGAAAGCCGTTTCAAGTCCGCAACGGAAAGTTATTACTTCAGTATTTATTACTGCATTATTACTGCTTCAATTATTGATTTTCACTCCTTCTGTTTCTGCAGAAGACGGAAATACAAATCTTTTCAATGGCGGTTTTGCTGAGAAACCAATTACATTAACCGGAGGCAATACATCGGTGAATATTGGCTTTGATTCACCCCGCAATATCACATTAACTCATGCAACTTTTGACCTTAGTTATGACTATCAAGATTCAAGTCCCGGTGAAGTATGGGTGGATGTAAATGAGGATGGAGTAAGAGAATGGTCATGGAACGGTACAGGCAAAGGTGATTTGGGCGATCAACAATTATTTGCCAATGGCCAATCCTCAATAAGTAATCATCTATCTGGAAATTCTACATCTTCCATAGGTTGGCTATTACCCTCTCTTGGTACCTTGCAAACAAGTGATGTTAATTTCACGTTTTCTGCCGACTTAGGTGGCTTTTGGCAAACCGGTGCTCTTTACGATATTGTTGCAGCAAATGTTGATTCTGATTCCTCTCTTGAAGTGGTATTTCTCTCACCGACACCTGGGGGTTTAGCAAACTCTAGCACATGGATTGGGGTAAGTGAATGGGATGCTCAGAATAATAATATGACTCCAGCAGTTTGGTATGAGACTTGTGAAAATTCAACTTCCTTGCGTTACTCAGATGTAAATAACGATAGCATCATGGATATTGCAGCAATTGATTTTGATGCAAATATGTTATGTTTACACCTCTCTAATTCTACATCTGGAGGTTTCAAACCAGTGACCAATATTTCTTTGCCCGAAGATTTGGTTGAAGCACATTTGGCAGATATCACTGGCGATGGAATGGCCGACATCATTAGTGCTCACGCATCTGGAAATATTAATTTGCGAGAATGGGATTCGGCAGCGAATGTTTTCTCAATGAATGTGACACAAATGGTTGAAGGGAATAATACTATTGGCATGCCTGCAACCCTCTCTGGGCTATTAGTCGAAGAATTTTACGGCCAAGGAAATGGATTTTCGGCAATAACTTTTGATGGGCAGGGGTATGCTACTTCTTGGAATTTGAGTGCATCTTCTTGGGTAAATATGGCGAGGCATTTTGATGGAATGAATAGAGATTTATTGGTAAATGATTTCAATGGCGATGGTTACCTTGACATCCTTGGTTCAACAGATTTCGAAACTTCACTATCTTTGTTTAATGGCACCGGTTGGAATTCAACTAGTATTGGAGTAATGCTAATTACTAATGCGACAATCACTGATTATGACTTAGATGGCAATGATGATTTATTAATTCCTAATCCAGGCACCTTTGATGGCCAAGATAGCACATTCACCGGCTCAATTATGATTAGAAGCATAAATGGAACTAGCATCGGTAATCTGTCAACATCTCCGCTCACCCCATGGACATATCCTGAGAAAATGGTGATTGCCGATTTGGATGGAGATGGGGTAAGCGAGCATATTATTTCTGCTGGCGAATCATCACGTGGCTTCTTTGCCGGAGGGTACCATAATGCCGCTATGGACCTAAATAATGATGGAAGCGATGATGTTTCAATTGCTGGTTACTCTGGCGATGGGAATGCAGGTGTAGGGCCAATATATTGGCGCGACATGGAAAATAATATTCAACAAATAGTTTCTCCTGAACTAGCCGCATTGGCCGTATATAATGATTCATTTGGCAACTCAATATCTCATATTAGCCCCTCGGTAAGTTCTGCTGGTGCCGGCACAACTTCTTTTTCCGATTTGCAAATGAAATATGATATTACGCTTACTGTTAATTCAAATCCATACCTAACTCAAAACTTCACCAACGTCCTTAACCAAAATATGCTTCCCGGTAATTCATCCCTCACTTTCCTAATTCCATTCCCCATAAACAGTACTAAGGCAGGTAGTTTGCTGGCGAAAAATTTCTTTGCAGAATGGATTGCTGGTGCGCCCAATATTCAATTACCGGCTACGCCAACTGCTTCCCTTTATTCGTTGACAACTAATGAAGTTGGAATTGTTTGGGAGGCACCATCTGAATGGGGACTATCCTTCATTAATTTCCAAGTGTTTAGAACAACTACTGGCGGGGTATTTGATCTATTCCAGCCAATTCAAACCGGCCCAATAAATATTTCAATTGATACATCAGTCACCATTGGAAATAGTTATGATTATGCTATTCGAACTGTTCATGAATATGGGGTCACGAGTAATTTATCAAATATCATTTCGGTAGTAATTCCTTATCCAAGCCCACCTAGCCTTGTGGAAAATGTTTCTGTGATTGATGCAGAAAATGATTTGGGAGGTGTGCTAAATGTATCTTGGACACAAAGTAGTGAAACCTTCTCTAGTTTCAATATCTATGCCCATTCTCAAAATTTCACCACCGTAAGTAATTTAGCACCAGTAGCAAGTGTTTCAGCATCAGTAACTTCAATTTCAATAAATAGTTTTTCAGCAATTATCGACTCAAATGGAACAGAAATAGTTCCTTCGTCATCATTGCAAAATGGAGTTCAATATTGGGTTTCAGTAGTTGCCGCAAATACCTTTGGGAATCAGACAAATATGGTCTCACCCTACGGTCCGGTGATACCGCGTAATGACTCATTGTTGCCAACAACGCTTAGCCTTGATTTGTCAATTGATGGTGAAATGGGAACTAATTCACAACTTGCAATTCGCTCGTCGTCTTTGTCTGCAATTTTGCACCTTGAATTATTAGGCGTCCCGGCGGCTGGAAAGGAAATTATTGTTGAATTATCGTTCTCAAATCAAGTGATGTTTTTCAATGGAACTACAGACTCAAATGGCGATTGGCAACCTTTTGACGGCGTTGCTTGGAGCACAATTCTTTCAACTACCACATATGTTGGAGGAGTGATAATCGAAGCATCATACGCTGGCTACCAAGGGGATATTGCCGCCCAGCCAATTGCATCCGCACAAACAAATGCTTCTTTTACTGCGGCAATGGAAGCCACACTTTCTGTTTCTCAGGCCAATGTCGTTGTTGATTCGGCAGGTAATGTGGTAATAAACCTTAATTTGGCAGCAAATATTTCTATGGAACAGCATATCTTACAAGGCCTAATAATCACTTGGGGGGCAGGAAATGGTTCGCAAATAGCACTGGTTGGTGGCCAATCAATCGTTGGTACAAGTGGTTCAACTTCAGCAAATGTTTTGATTCCAGGGGGTGGTTGGTTTAGAGCAGTTGTTGATGTAGTACCGGGTTGGTTAATTCTATTGGGCGACGAGGAAGCAAATGCGACAATCAATCCTTACAGTGATAATGGAGGCAATGGTAATACTTCAAGCCCAACTGAGATAATTCCAATCGTCTTATCCTGTGATGAATGGGAATTATCAAATAACGCAAGTATTTCAAATTCTGACTTGCAATGTACATTGACCAACACTAATTCTTTCTCAATATCCTTAGATTGGACGACATCAACTTGGGTTTTCCCAAGTGAGTTAGACCTCAACCCCAACAAGTTAACCATTGACCTCGCCTCAAACGCAGAAAGTGGATTTAAGATAAGCAGCAATTATCTCAATGACCTAGCAATATCCCCGGGTAACATTACAATACAATTAACCTCAAACACAAGAGCAGTCGGGTCATCTTCAATACCAGATTTAACACATACTTATGAGTTGAATATTACAATTAGCGATGACATAGGTGATCAATCAACTACAAATAACAACACTAACAATAATGGGAGTAGTGGCAATACCACAGATGATAATGACCCTAAGTCTTCACAAATCACCCTATATATTGTGATTGGAGTTATCGCCTTTGCCGCAATCGCAGGTATAGTAATAGTCCTTATCAAAAACAGAGAGGAAGAGATAGATTGGGAAGAAGATGATTTGGAATATGATGACCCGTATGGAAGTGTTTCTGCTCCGCAAGACGATGTTTTCCCTGCTGGCCTTCCTCTCGATGAGGTAAAACCAGCGAAAAGGAGCAGGCCAAAACCAATTGTGGTCGAGGATATTTCTGAGGAAGAAGCCGCTAACGAGGACCCATTTGACATTTCTCGAAAGTCGGGTGATTGGGAAGATAATAGCTCATCTGAAAGTGAAGAAGAATGGAAAGAAGGTGACGGTGAGTCATGGGAAGAAGATGGCCAAAGCGAGGATGAAGGCATATCAACAGATGAAGATGGAACGGAATGGTATGAAGATGAAGTGGGCGTTTGGTGGTACCGAACTGTTCAAATGGAAGATTGGGCTGAATTTGAAGAGTAATTCGCAAAGCCTTTCAATGACTTCCTTTCAGCATTAACCGTGGTGAGCAGATGAATCCCGACAATGCCTACTCACTTGTGCTAAATAAGGGAGCAGACCCTAAGACAGGTGGCGTTGCAGTATGTGGGTTTACCGGCACAGGAATGGTTGGAGTAATTGCGGCTTCACATATCGTTAATTCATTGAATATCCCGCAAATTGGAACCGTTCTAAATCCCTCATTTCCCGCTATTGCTCTTGTTCAAGATGAAGTTCCCAAACATCCGGTGCGCGTTTATCAAAATGATGAACTTGGCGTTTTTGTGTCTGAAATGCAATTTCCAACTGATTTTGATGTGCAGTTTGCTGAAACTGTACTCAATTGGTTTACTCAAGGTGATTTTGAACGATTGATAATTGTAGATGGAGTGCAAAGAGAAGACGTTGAAGCACATGAAAGAAGATTACACGGGGTTGCCTCAACGGTTACTGCTCGCAACCGTCTTAGAACTGAAGGTATTGAGTTGATTACACAAGGGGTTGTTGCCGGCATTTCAGGATATTTGCTTTCAGAAGGAGACCGTCTTGGCCTAGATATTACTGCATTATTGCCTGAATGCAACCCAATGTTCCCCGATGCCCGTGCCGCGGCTCTGGCAGTTGAAGCGATTTCAGAATTAACTCTAATTGAAGTACCATTATCCAGTTTAATTGAAGATGCAAGACGAGTTGAAGAAAGTGTACAAGGTATATTTGAACAGACGAAGAATATCCTTCCTGCTCCGGATGAATATAAAATTCCGAAGGATGATTCAATGTTTGGATGACAAATACTATTGTAAATGATGGACTGAGAGCCTGCGCAGGCCGTACCCTCTGATTCATACTACTTGAATCAGTGGTGTTTTCACCTATTTCAATGGATATGCAATGGTTTCAATGGCCACTTTTGTAGCGTCCATGATTATTAGTTAGAATTTGCTACCATAACTAATGTAAAATACTGGATTATCATCGTATAATTGTGTCACGTTTCGCTATAGTGTTAGTAATGCTAATTTTATTTCCAGCATTGATTCACTTTCAAAGCATTGAACAAGAATCTGCTTTAAAATTTGAACCAATATCTCATTCAATTTGGGATGATTATGACTCTCATATGTATTACAGGCACACAAATCCAAATAGTGCAACAATTGAAATTGCAGATAAATTAATTGATGAAAATGAAATATTGTTGTTAAATTATTGGGAACCATATGTTTATCTAAATAACACCATCAATTGGTCGGCTAATCCATATCAAGATATTACTTGGGATTATTATTTCCACAGTTTATGGATGATAAATTATCTAATTGATGCATATACGCTTTCAAATCAAGAAAAATATTTGATTGAAGCAATGGAAATTATTATCAGTTGGAATGATGCGAATCCAAATCAAGAAAACCAGTCAAGTCCAAGCGCTTGGAAGGATCACAGCACAGCGAATCGTCTCACAATGTATGTCCATTTTTGGGATAATTATCGTGAATCAAATGTTACAAACATTGAATTCACAAACCAATTTATGGATATCATTCAATCACATGCCAATTTCACAGCAAAACCTGGAAATTATGCGTGGTGGAATAATCATGGATTATTTCAATCCCAAGCACTATTACAAATCGGTTATTTTTTCCCTGAAATTGAAAATAGTTCGGATTGGTTAGAATTGAGTAAGAGCCGAATAACTACAAGATTACTAACGAATGTGACGGAGTCTGGAATTTTCAAAGAACATAGTACTGCATACCATTATTTGGCAGTTAAGTTGTTTATAGCAATAGAAGAATTCTGTAACTATTATAATTTTGAAATCCAAAAATTGAGCTCTACAATCCATAAAATGCAAGAATACATGGGTTATGTTGCTAAACTAGACGGTACAGTACCTATGATTGGCGATTCATCTGCCGTACAATTTCTACAGTTACCTGAAGATTCCGTAACAAATGATTTTTTACTTTACAGAATGACTAATGGGGAACAAGGTGTAATGCCAAAAAATAATTCTATTGTTTATCATGACGCAGGGGTTGCAATTTTTAAGAACGATTGGGGAAAAGAAACGCCATTATATCTAAATTTTGTAAATAGATACCATTCAGTCGCACACAAACATTCTGATGATCTTTCATTTGTTTTATCATATGGCGAGACTGATTTTCTTGTCGATTCGGGGAAATACAATTATGTTGAGGAAAATCCATATCGAAAATACATTAGAAGTACCTTAGCCCACAACACCATCACTGTAGATAATGTATCCTATCCAATTAACAATTCGAATGATTTTGGAAATCCGATAGTTAAGAACTATTACGTGAGCAATGATTTCAGTTTTATTGAAGCAAGCCATAGTTTATATGATGGAGTGGAGATTACTAGGACATTATTATTTTTCTCAGAGGGTGCTATATATATTCATGACCAAATTGATTCTATGGAACCGCATCATTATACTCAAGTATTCAATATTGGAAGTGATGTGGCAGTACAAGAAAACGGCAACTTAGGGGCCAATTTAACTAGTAACCTTGATGGGAAGAAAATCTTCCTTAAGCAACTCCAGTCAGTTGAGGAATCGAGCGGATATATTGGCTCTTCAGAACCAATTAGTGGCTGGCAATCAACGTCATTAAATCAATTAAACCCAATTCACTCATTGCATTACTCAAAATATGGTAATAGTGAGCAATTTCAGACGGCAATAAATATAGAGACAAGCATCGTAAGTTCCAATTGGTCTAATATCAATGGTAATGTCATCATCTTATTGGAATTTGATAATGGAACCAAAAGGGAAATTATTCTATATGATCTTGACAATGATGGTATTCCCAATTCTGCTGATTTATGTCATGGTCATGATGACTTGATTGACATAGATCAAGATGGAACGCCCGATGGATGTGACCTGATTATTGATTTTGATGGTGATGGAATCGATTACAGAGAGGATTCTTGCCCAAATACATTGTCAGGTTCAATGGTAAATGAAAACGGTTGTGCACGTTCACAATTAGACACTGATAGTGACGGAATCACAGACAATTTTGATTACTGTCCTGAGACTCCACTGAATTTACAAGTGTTTGAAAATGGTTGTGCATGGGAAGAACTTGATGATGACATTGATGGGGTTGCAAATGATAATGATGCATTTCCTGATGATGCAAATGAGACCATGGATTCTGATGGCGATGGAATAGGAGATAATGGCGATGCATTTCTTGATGATGCAAATGAGACCATGGATTCTGATGGCGATGGAATAGGAGATAATGAACAATTGGAAGCAGAAGAGAAAAAGGCGCAGCAAAAATTGTTCATAATAATTGTATTTTTACTTGCTATTATTTTTTACTGGCGAAGAATGAAATGATATCAATACTAATTCTACACATTGGTTACAGAGGGTTGAGCACTTGACTCACAGGGCATGAGTATAGACTACCCCCTGAGTAAGAAAATTGGTTTCTGAAAACTATATTGTTTGGTGCTATTATCAATAGTTGGTTCCCCATCAGTAAAGATGCGCCATCTTCTGTCTGATTTTCGATAACTTTGGGGCGACAATCATCTGGCAGTACCCATTTCCTGAGTTCAATTGGAAATAATTGTGGTGGTACTTTTCGGCTTCGTGGTAATTAGTCAATTCAGTTATCTCTGTGACTATTTCTTCATCGAAATATTGTTTGAAATCTTCCAGCACATTTTCGGCAATGAGTTTCTGATTTTCATCAACATAGAAAATCGAAGATCGGTATTGTGTACCTACATCGTTACCCTGTCTATTCAATTGAGTAGGGTCGTGTACGGTGAAAAACACTTCGAGAATTGTTTCGTATGAAATTATACTTGGGTCGTAAATTACCTCCGCTACTTCAGCATGTCCTGTAATTCCTGCACATACTGAATTGTATGTTGGATTGGGATCGTGCCCACCTGCATATCCTGGTAATGCAGATTCAACTCCGCGCATATCCTTGTATGCGCCTTCTACACACCAAAAACAGCCACCTCCAATAATCGCTCTCGCCATAAATTGGCCTCCTGCTTATCGTATATTACACTTCAATATTACACTTAATATTACACTTCAATAATTTGTGGTGAAAGAACAGTAAAAGTAACTGTCAGTTGCCAATCGTTTCCAGGATCTGGGTCAGGGAGGCCGGCAATTTGTGAATCTGGGTCTGCTTCTTCAGCAAAAATACGCCAAGTCCATTCGCCTTGACCAAATCTTAAACCGGGGGCATTGAGCAATTGTAGCAATAGAATTTCCTCACTATCTGCTGAGAATTCACCTCCACTTGGAACTGGGTTCATGCCACTCTTTTCTATTGAAGCAGATGCACTTTCATTGTTTGTGATATTACTATTTGAAGTTGTAGAAGCATCGGCATACCAGCCTGAATTAGGGACTGCGACGCGCAGAGTAAAGTTATCTTGGGGTTCAACCCAATCGCGGTCTAATTCAAGGAGTGATTCTAAATTAATCAATAATACACCCTCCCCTGGTAAGTGCATCCTTTCCCATGTTTCTCCTTGGTCGAGATATCCTTCCCATGAGAGTTCGAGAGTTTCTTCTAGCCATTCTACTTTCCAAGTGCGGGTTAGAACTTCAATGGACCAATATTCAATTGAGGTGCTACCTCTATCATCAGTAACTGTAAGGGCACCAGAAATATTCCCACTACTATTGGTAGTCAATAACGGAGTACGGTTAGTGCTATCAACGTCATTCCTTGGGTCGCCATCTCCATCACTGTCCTCTCCCCAATTCAAATCCCATGAAAAATCAATTGCCCCTCCTTCAGGGTCAAAAGTACGGCTTGCATCAAGGATTGGAGTATCTCCTGCTTTGACAATTGTCGGCATTTCAATATTTATTTCCGGGGCGCCATTGACAGAAATTTGAGTAGATGTGGAATCCTCGCCACCTTGGTCATTTACTACCGTTAATGAAACCACAAAAGTTCCCCAAGAGGCATATCTATGGCTGGTAAAACCAACTATGGTTTCGGAATTATTACCATCGCCAAAATCCCAATGGAACTCAACGATTACCCCTTCAATAGGGTCAGACTCGCGAGCATCAAATGTTACTGTTTCACCCGATTCAATACTCTCTGGATAAGCACGCATATCTGCCCTTGGGTCAACCGTTGGCGGCTCTAGTAAACTTGTACACCCAGATAGCATTGGTGCAATGAAAATTAGCATGAACAATGCTGAACGAAGGGGTTTCCTTCGCATCATTGCTCTGCCTTGCATAGTCGTGGCGCCGTTTGCACCTTTTTGACGATAACCCTCGCGTGAGTAAAAACAATGGGATTTCTGCCTAAAATAATGACTTCCAACTGCAAGAATTTTTGCAACTGATCAATCATAAAGCATAGGCAAAAAGGCATTTGCTGATTTTTCACAAGAGTTGGCGACATCATCTAAGCGCTGAAGTACCCTATACATGTGAATGGCTGCAAGTGCATCCTCATCACCATGCGAAAATACATACCCTGCTGCTTTATGCTCAGCCTTATCCGCTTTATGCTCGAGTTCATTTACATCTTTAATCAATAATAGCAACTCTTCGCGAGAAGATTTAGTATAACCGGATAAGGTGAAATCACGCAAACATTCAACAGTATCTTCATATTTTGCTGCAGTCTTATTTACCGCTTCAGCCATTTCTTTTAGTAATACAAGGGCTTGCTTGTCTTGATAAATCTCTCTAAATGACAATTGCTCAGCAACATTTTCAGCATAATCAGCAATTCGATCTTGACGGGTTAGCATATGTAAGAATACATCTGTTGCGACCAACATTTTTATCTCGCGGTTAGCAATCATTTCTCTAATTGCAGCCTTGAGAATATCGGCTTCTAACTCTGAAGCAGAAGTGGCTTGTATCGCTTCAGAGGCGTCTTTGCCATCTGCAACTAAATTAACTGCAGTAAGCATCTTTTCAACGGTTTGCTCAACAACTACTGCATGAGCATGGAATAATTCAAAGACGGTTGGGTCCATTTGACTGTCAACTGCGCCCGCAAGTGCTTCGTCAACATGGATTTCGCCACCTCTGGTTTTCCAAATTGCAAAGCCTACTGCCATAAATGCTAGCGGGAATACGACAAGCATATTTAGCGCATTTGAACCAGTTGCAATGTATAGAATAATCGCTCCAAAAGCAGCAACTGGAACGCTGGCAACCCAAGACGCGGCAATCTTGCCAAATACTCGGAAATCAACTGCTTTTGCACCGCCTGCTAAGCCCACTCCAACAACTGCACCGACTAATGTATGGGTTGTTGAAACTGGCACTGCAAGGAAAGGCATAGAAAAGAAAAGGATGGTTGTAGCGGCACCAAACTCTGCTGCGAAACCTCTTGTGGGAGTGATTTCAGTTATCTTCTTTCCAATTGTATCCATTACGCGGTATCCCCAAGTCATAACACCAATTGCAATACCGGCTGAACCGAGTAATATCAACCAAAGGGGTATGTCTGCTTGAGCAGATAATTCACCACCCGAACTAATTATTTGGTAAACTGCGGCCATCGGCCCAATTGCATTTGAACGATCATTTGCACCATGAGCGAATGCTACATAGGCTGCTGTAATTATTTGTAACCATACAAATATTCGTTCCACACCTTGGAATCCTTCTCGCTTAGATTCAAAATTTCGAAGAACATAAGCTAATATTGTAGATGCAATTATTCCAATTACTAAAGCGGCCAATAAGCTATTTATTGGGAACCAAGCATTTTCTGCAAATGGATTAAATGAACCGTTTTCTTTTACTGGTAACCAATCATACTTGTCAGCAATTACTCCGTCGGCTGCTAATTTTGAGATGAAACCTTTGAGTGCCTTAAACTGTAGAGCAAGACCCAATACAAAGAAGGTTGGCAAGGCGAGAAGGGGTGCAATCCATTTTGCTCTTGCAATTGGGTCTGGGGCATCCAATATTGTTACTCTAACTACATAAAATGAGATAAATGCCAAAATCGCACCAATTAGTGGGCTTGCTATCCAGGACAATACCACTTTTTGCACGACGAACCAATCAATTAATGACGTATTATGTTGTACTTCAAGAATTAATCCAACGCCAATTATTCCGCCAATAATGCTATGAGTTGTTGAAACTGGTAAGCCAAATCTCGTTGCGACTGTCAGCCAAACTGCTGCAGCCATCATTGCCGCAATGAATCCAAACATCAAATCATTTGCAAAATCCAAAGTTACTGTATCAAAATCAACTACAAGAATTCCCTTGCGCACAGTATCAGTTACTGCATCACCGGCGAAAAAGGCCCCGCAGAATTCAAAAACAGCAGCAAGAACCACTGCTTGTTTTAGCGTAAGGGCACGTGAACCAACTGAAGTGCCCATCGCATTTGCAACATCATTTGCACCGATATTCCAAGCCATATAGGCACAAACAAGTAATGAGAAGACGAGGATAATCACCGTTAGAGGTTCCATCAGACATTGGTATTCGCGTTTGCTATATCATGGAGATATCGGGTAATCTATATAGATGTATATATTCGCAATTGCATGGCCAACAATCCAGGTTCGAGAGATGTGCGAAAATTACAAGTTACCGGCGGGGCAACATTTACCTTGAGTTTGCCTAAAAAATGGGTCGAGGAAAAGGGGCTTGAGGCGAGTGACGGAGTGCTTGTTGATTGGAGGCCATCGGGCGCATTGAGAATTACTCCAGCATCGGGAATGGAGAGAACAACAAAGCAAATAACTCTCAATATTGAAGATATTCCCGAAGGAGCAATGTACGACCATTTGATTGGCGCATATCTTTCTGGGGCAGATGTGATTATTATTCGGGATGAAAAGGGAATTGACCGAACTACAAAACGAACAATCCGCTCAATGCTTCGCACAGTTAGAGGTTTTGAAATTGCCGAAGAGAAGCATAACATGGTGAAAATGCTAACATTGATGAGTGCGAGCGATATGCCGCTAAAAGCGAGCATTAATCGAATGTATCAGCAATTAACATCACTAATTAGAGATGCATTTGAAGTGCTGAATGGTGGCAATAAAGAAATTATTGAGGACCACGAGGATAGAGAATTAGAAATTGATGCCATGAGATTATTGATAGATAGGCAGGTTGCATCATTATTAGATTCCTACTTAGTTGCTGATGCGCTAAAAATGGGCAGAAGGGAAGCAGTAGAATATGCAAATATTTCGCGCTCTCTCGAAAGAATGGCGGACCATGCCAACCATATTGCTGCATTAATAATGAGCACAATTGAATTACCAACGATAGATTCGCTAAAAAGACCGCTCTCCCAATTACCTATTTGGCAAGAGGCGCTGAGAACCTTAATGATAAATCTCCGCGCCCATGATGTGCATTCAATAGAAGGGGCGCGTTCAAGCCTAAAAGAAGCACAAACACAACTGGCAGCATTTGAAGAAAGTTTGTGGAAAGGAGGGAAAGGGAAAGGTGAAAATGCCATTCGTATTTTATTTCTGTTTCGTCTATCAGAGTCGATTAGACGGTTATGCGCTTATGCTAGAGATTTTGGTGAAGTATTGCTAAATATGATCTTGCATTCAAATCTAATTGAAACAAAAGAAGGGATAAATGAGTGGTTAGTAATTGATAACTGATTGTACATTTCGCTGAAGCAAACGCACATATTCAAGGGTGAGCAGTTCAAGGAGGGGGTATGGTCGGAGACCTCTTTGCCAATGAGCGTGTCCTAGCATTTGACCTTGAGACTACAGGGATAAAGACTCGGACCGATAAAATTGTTCAATATGCATTAATCGGCTCAGATGCCTGTGGTACTGAAATTTCGGTAGAAGGTTTAGTTAATCCTGGTTGCCTTATTCCACCTAGGGCAAGTGAAATTCATGGAATATATAATCGAGATGTTATGGATGCTGCCCCCTTTGTCTCTCATGCACAGAAAATGTATGATTTGATGAATGGGGCTATTATTGTTGGCCATAATGTTCGCCGTTTTGACATGCCATTCTTAACAACTGAGTTCAGCAGAGTTGGTATGCTTGCGCCCAAGCCCAAAGCAATTATTGATACATTAGAAATTGTGAGGAAGTTGAAATTGCCTCGCCCACATAACCTCGGTTCCTTGTGTAATCGGCATGGAGTTGACCTCACTAATGCGCATACTGCAGGGGCAGATGCTGCTGCAACACTACTCCTATTATGGAGAGTAATGAAAGATAATCCACAACCCTTCCGGCAACCCATTTTGGAAATAGAAAGGTGGGCTATTGGGCAAAATATTTCTTCTGATGGAAGTGAATTAGGGAGGGGTTATGATGATTTGCCGCCGGTTGATTCCGCAGGTAGGCTTCGTCGCGACAATGAAAATATTATTCTCGCCTTTGGCAGACATCGAGGAAAAACAATAAAACAATTAGTTAATTCCGATTTGCAATATTATAATTGGTTAATTTCATCAGCAAGTGGAATAGATGATGAGGCAATTATTGAATTGAAGGCGCATGTTCAATAATTGAAGCGAATTAGTATTACATTGACCGAATATTCTTCACCTTTTGATTGAAGAAATAATTTGATTATTGATCGATTCGACCTGTATCGGGAATTGGCGTCCATGGAAGAACATCACACCACCCGCCAATTCGCCAAGTGTTTCCCTTTGCCATTGCTCCACCAATAAATAGTGCACCTTGATAGCCATCCTCCGTTAATTTATCCATTGCCTTTTTACTGTTTCCAGCAAATACTGCTGCGGCCTGATGTCCCGTTGGCATTGGCCTTCCGTGAGAGTCTGCGGGCACACATAACTCAATTACTGCAGCCCCGCTTTCCTCATAACTGTGGATTAATACTACTGCGTCAACGAAATCTCCTCGATGTAATTTTCCTGATTCATTACGCCAATTCCACCAATGTGGGCACCATGCCTTCCAATCACAAAATCCACCACAGGAATCATCACCAGGTGTTGGCTCAAGTGGAGTTTCATCAATTTGAGTTGCCTCCCATGCAAGGTATGCTTGATCTATAACGGAATCTCCATGAGCTTCAATTTCCTTTGAACCATTTGTGTACCAGCCAACTGCAACAGTAGGAGGTGCATCTGGATTATTCGCAAGTAAAATATCCCGATATAGCAATAATTGCCTCCTTACGGTATCATATAATTCATCTTCTGGAACTCGGCCGGTTTTTAGGTCGGCGACTCGCCAACCGATGATATTATTTTCTTCATCAACATCGGCCAATAATAAATCAAGACGGCCCATTATTCGGCCATCTTTAGTCCTCAATTCACCCTCACAGGCAATGACCAATGCTTGCACTCTCTTCCAAAGTGCTGCCGTTACTGAATTTGGAGAAAGCCCCGATGCGCCAGCATGTCGAAGTAATAATTCAACTCCTCCTCGTTGTTGTGTTTGAGCATTGCTATACTTATCTTCCTTCCAATCTGGGTGGCGAGGGGTGGCCAAAAAATTACCCTTTTCTTCCTCCCATCTTTCCTTTAATACAGTAGCCATTATTTTAGGCAACCAGCCCGATTGGGTGCTCTCATACCCATTCATATCAATGGCAACCAAATCTTCTATTGAGGCATGGACTGCAGTCCCAAGGGCTGCCGCCATTCCTGTTTTTCGCGGGAGGCGCTGACGTGATAGCCAATACTGGCGCGGGCAAGTTTCAAAACGATTCCACGCCGAAGGCGATAATGAATGCTGGTAGGCTGGCTTTCCATCGTCTCCAGACATGCTCTCCCCTCAACCTCCCTAAGCCTCCATCTCAATGAAAGCATCGCTTCAAACATATAGAAAATTGAATGGAAAATATGTCCTTTTTATTAGTTCAATAATATCTCAACACTTTGCCCATAGAGTTATTGCTTCTGCACCTACTGCCTTTACCATGGAAGATGGACCTACGGTTAAACTGAAGGCGGAAATCGATCTTGATGGAGCATTAGTAATCTCTTGTTTTCCCGGAGTCGGCATGGTTTCTTCAATCGCAGCCCATTTTCTAATTAAACAATTAGATTTGAAGTTTATTGGTGGTGTGCAGGACCCTAGACTTCCGCCGGTTTGTTTAATTGAGGACGGAGTTCCTTTGCCTCCAATTCGTGCATACGCAGGACAACCAGAGTGTAATGTCAAGGATTGTAACAAAGTAGTGTTGCTAATGAGTGAATTACACATTCCAGACAAACTGGTTTTCCAATTGGTTAATTCGCTATTTGCTTGGTCGGAAAGTGAAAAAATAAAAGCCGGATTAATTATTGATGCATTTGCAAGAAAAGGTGTCACCGGTGGCCAAACACTTGGCAACGAACCAATGGTTGAATATGAGGATACAGAAGCGATTGACATCCTCGGCGTAGGTGCAACAGAAGAAGTTAGAAAGCGCCTTGATAGCATGGATATCCCACTAATTGAACAAGGTGTTTTGCGAGGGATGACTGCCACATTATTATCAGAAGGAAGGAGAAGAGGGCTTGATTTAATGGCAATACTGGTTGAAGCAGACCCTAGATTTCCGGATGCGAGAGCAGCGGCAGAATTGATAAAACACCTAAACACACTCTTACCAACAATTGAACTTGACGAAAAGCCTTTGCTTGAAGAAGCAGAACGGCTTGAGGAACAATTAGTGAAAATGATGGAAGAGCAGGTTAGCCAACCTCCGCCGTTATCCAGCGAAAGAAACTCAATGCTTTATGGATAATATTGTAATTAATGGTCAAATAAATTGCTTTGAGAGGTGCCTTTTTGCGCCATATCATTGTCGTCCACTGAAGGAACATTGTCTGTAGTTTCAGCCCCAGCACTCTCATCTTCAGCATTCTCCATACTACCTTCTTTAGCATTATCTTCATTCTTGTCATCTGCAATTGATGAAGGCGTTTCGTCAATCAGTAAAGCAGATAATTCGGCTTCAGTTAGTATTGTTACTCCAAGCGATTGGGCTTTGGACAATTTGCTACCTGATTTTTCACCAGCGACCAAATATCCAAGATTACTAGAAACGCTACCAACTACTTTTCCACCTTTTTGCTTAATTTCTTGCTGGATTTCCTTACGAGAACGAGATAATGAACCGGTAATACAAAATGTAACTCCAAGTAATTTATTTTCCTCACTTGAGATAATTGGCTGATCAATAATTGTAAGGACATTTGCTAAATCCAACACCATTTCCAGCCTGATTCCAATTCCATTGAATAATTGCTTTGCAACCTTCTCGCCAACGCCATCAATTTCAACCAATGTTGCGATTGCAGAATTATATTTTACCGGCTTGCCTTTTCCATCCAATTCTGGCCCGCCTTCGTCAGTACCTGGAAGTGCATCTCTCCGCCCCACTAATTCAATCAATGAGGAAAATGACACTACTTTTTCAGCAACTAAAGTTGCTAATTCAGGGCCGATTCCCGGCAATCCAAGCGCACCTAAGAATTTGGACAATTTCATTTCTGTAGTCTTTGCGATTTCCCCTAATACATTATTTGCAGACTTTTCGGCCATCCTGTCAAGACTAAGTAAATCTTCCATTGACAAACGATAAAGGTCTCCAATACTATTCAACAAGCCAGATTGTGATAACTGCTGAGATATTTTCTCGCCAATACCATCCATTTCTAAAAATCTACACCAATATGTCAACGAATGTATTGTCCTTGCTGAACAGAGTAAATTTTCGCAACGCAAAAATGCTCCCTCAATAATTAATTCATTTTCACATGAAGGGCAATTTGTTGGGCAAATCGGAGGAGTTCGTTTGGGCAAATCGGCGCTAAATTGTGTGCCATCAGCATGAAATCGTCCGCGCAAATCACTTTTTGTTGCCGGACCAATTACCGCCTCTACCTTGGGGATGACATCACCACGCCTAACCAATCTTACTTTGTCTCCAAGATGGATATCTAAACGCTCAACCTCTCCTATATTGTGTAAGGTTGCATTTTCAATAGTCACGCCAGACAATACTTGTGGAGCAAGCCTAGCCACTGGCGTTACATTTCCCGTACGTCCGGTTTGCCAATCTACGCTCATCAATACCGTTGCCGCAATGTCTGGAGGGAACTTCCATGCTAATGCCCAACGAGGATGGTGGGCAGTATTGCCTAATTGTTGGCGTATATTGAGATCATCAAGTTTTATCACAACCCCATCTATTTCAAGATGATATGCTTCCCTCTTTGCACTCCAACGACGGGTTAATTGCATTAATTCATCAGAGGCTTTTGCAGGAGTGGGGGCGTTTACTACATCCCATTCCGCCGGTTCAATTCCCGCTTTCTCTAACCAAACGAGTAATTCACTATCGAAGTTGGTCGTTGGTGGCTGGGCTGAATCGGGGTGGCGATGCTCGGCACTTGGAAATTTTACATCATAAGCATAGAAGCGTAAATCTGCAGCATCGGATTTGCCATGTTCAGCATGTTTCTGACGAAGGGCCCCTGCAGCAAGGTTTCTCGGATTCGGTGCGGTCTCAGCATATTTTTCTGTAAATACAGACAGAGGCATGATGACTTCGCCTCTAACATGAGCATCAATTGGCATAGACAGGCTTTCAGGGATATTTGCGATTCTTCTTGCATTACGTGTTACATTTTCCCCGCGTTGACCACTGCCGCGTGTGGCCGCTTTGACTAGACGCCCCATTCTATATTCAAGGGATAATGCTGAGCCGTCTAATTTGGGCTGAGATAAAAATCGTGTTTGCCCCTTGCTTGTCTCATTGACAAAATGTAAGATTTCATCATCGGTTGTCGCTTTATCCAAACTTTGCATTGGGAAGAGATGTGTTACCTTTTCGGAACCGGGATCAATATCTGAACCAACCTGAGATAATTGTGGGTGAGAGGGGGCTAAAAGTTTTAATTCATCGAATAAATCATCATATTCGCCATCTGAAATCTCTGTTTTAGCATGATTAAAATACAAATTTGAATGATGGGCTATTTGATTGGCTAGAAAAGCAATTCTTTCGGCATTTTCGCCTGTAGCCGAAGTGTTTTCTCCGCCCATGAACTGCCATCCCCTCATAGCATGAAAACCCAACGGTTTACAAATAATGCAAGTCGGTTTTTGTGGTTAACTTTCCGCAATAATTATCACTAAATTATTACTGAGAAATTACAGCAAAACCTGTACCTTCAACAACTTCTATTAGTTGGGCGGTAGTAACTTCATCTGAAGTATTTATTACTGCACTTCCGGGGTTTAATTCAACGACAACCGAATTAACTCCAGTTGTGCTTTCCAGTACACGCGTTACTCTACCTGAGCAGCCCCCACAAGTCATTCCTGTTATTGAAAGTCGGTGTTCCATATTACCACTCGGCCTTTGCAAGCAGCAGGGGTTTTTCAGCCTAACTAATTGTTGTTGGGCGCCATCGCTTCAATAATAGTGAATTGGTCACAACACTAACCGAAGACATCGACATCGCTGCCGCAGCAAATGCCGGAGGTAATAACCACCCAGTAAAGGGAAATAGAAGGCCCAAAGCAAGGGGGATTCCAATGATGTTGTAACCAAAAGCCCAAACCAAATTGGTCCTGATGCGGTGCATTGTTGCCCTTCCTAAATCTAATGCAGATATTGCGTCTAATAAATCATCACGAACCAATACAATGTCTGCGGATTCGAGAGCCACTTCACTACCAGCCCCCATCGCAAGCCCAACATCTGCCATCGTTAATGCCGCGGCATCATTTATCCCATCACCAACCATTGCTACCACTTTGCCCTCTTTCTGCAAAGTTGCAATTACATTCGCCTTATCATCTGGTTTCACTTCAGCAATTACTTTAGAAATGCCAATTTGCTTAGCGATGTGCTCGGCTGGTTCTTTTCTATCTCCCGTTAGCATCACGACTTCAAGACCCATCTTTTGGGCCTCTTTGATTGCAAGAGGGGTGGACTTGCGAATACTATCTGTTGCTTCAATCCAACCTAGCAAATCATCACCACTACTTACGAACATGACCGTTGCACCTAGTAAACCAGCAGATGATACCTCAGATAATTGCTGCTCTGATAATTTTATTAACATCTTTTCCATCATGCCAATATTTCCTATTGCAACCTTTTCTCCCAAAATTGAACCGGATAATCCAAATCCCGCATAGGTCACAATATCCTCAACTTTTTCCACCTCTGGTGGTGAGATATTTTTCGCATCGTACGCTGAAATTATTGCCTTTGCAAGAGGGTGCATTGATTCTTTTTCAAGACCCGCAGCAATATGCAATATTTTTTCCTCATTGCCAACAATCGTTACAATATTAGAAACAACTGGCCTACCTTCGGTTAATGTCCCAGTTTTATCAACCACCAAAGTATCTGCTTTATGAGATCGTTCTAATGCTTCAATTCCTTTAATCAGCATTCCATGCCTAGCTCCCGCTCCAGTTCCAACAATTAATGCAGTGGGAGTGGCCAATCCTAAAGCGCAAGGGCAGGCGATTACTAGAGTGGAAACCAATACCAAAATTGCTAATTCAATAGAAGTATTGCCAATACTTTCAGCAGCAGGTCCACCAAAAATAGCCCAACAAATCGCCCCTATGATTGCTAAAGAAACTACTACTGGCACAAAAATAGCAGCTACCTGATCAACTAATCTTTGAATTGGTGCTTTACCGATTTGCGCTGCTTCAACCAATGCTACGACTTGTGCCAACATCGTATCTCCTGCAATCTTTGTAGTAGTAACCTCAAGAGTTCCGTCAATACAAATAGTTCCCCCAATTACACCATCTCCAACTGTCCGAGATATTGCATGAGGCTCGCCAGTCATCATTGATTCATCAACTGCTGCAGTTCCTTTACTGACTTCTCCATCAAGTGGTATTGTCTCGCCAGCAAATATCCGTAATAGAGTTCCTTTGCTGACTTCTTCCACTGCCATTTCCTTTTCGCCATCATCCAATACAACTCTCGCCATTGGTGGTTGAAGGCTCATCAAACTATGAATTGCATCAGTTGCGCGTAATTTAGCCCTTTTTTCCAACCAGTTTCCGAATAACACAAGAGCAATAATTAATGCTGCTCCATCAAAATATACTCCTTTGGCTTCAAGAAGAAGGGTTGGAGAAAATGGAAAAAGTGGTGCAAGAACAACTAAACTAGACCAAAAAAATGCAGTTGTTGTACCTAGGTGGACGAGAACATCCATATTGGCAGAACCAGATTTAAGAGATTTCCAGGCACCGGCATGGAAATTTTTACCCGACCATGCATAGACTGGAAGGGTAACCAGCATAGTTAGAAATAAGCGTAGATTTAGAGGGCCAAGGGTTCCAAAATCATCAACAAACATTGTTAAAATAAAGGTAGGAATGGCCAATAGGAAAGCAACAATTACCTTTATTCCTAACTTCTTGATTTCAAGGTTAGCCCCTTTTCGCATTTCTGCAACTGGCTTTACATCCTCAACAAAAAAACCACCTGCTTCAATTGCTTTGGTAATATCCACATCTATTGAAGAAAGAATTGACTCCTCTGAAAGCTCAACAACTGCTTTTTCCAAGGTAAGATTAACTGAAACAGATTCAACGCCATCTATGCGCCCAACTAAACGCTCGACTGAGGCTGAGCAAGCAGCGCAAGTCATCCCGCCCACTTGATACTCTATGGTTGACACATGAAGGGGGAATAGGGCGCTTGCAATAAGGCTACGCAATATTATTCATATTGATTGAGAGAGAGGGGAGGGGCGACTACAAAATGCTCAAAACAAATTAATCAGTTGAATTTTAATGCTACAAATTCACTGTTTTCAAGAGGGCAACGAGTCATTATTGACTTTGACAATATGCGCATATGTATTTCACCTACAACGTGGATTATTGCTTCAAACAAATGACCTGCATGAGTAACCCCATCATCAGTAGAAATTGTAAAATGAATATGGGTGAAAGGTGAACCATCTTCACGGCGAGCGAGATTTCCTTGCAAGGTAACTAATTCTGTTGAGGGGTTAATTGTTTTCTTATGATAAATATGATTATCATTCATGAATCCAAAAATATTTTCTCGCGTCCGGCCAATTCCACTAGTAATTGCAGCAGCATCAAAACCGATTTCATCTGCAAGACTGCGAATCGAGGCGTGTATTTCCTCACCAGGGTCTAATCTTACAAATAAGTCATCGCCGCTTCGGGTCCACTCCATGTAATTAGCCAACTGAAAGGGGTTGAAATGCTTACCCCTATTCATCTGCACTATTATGTGAAATGTCAATAATTAATGCGCGAGCGAGGGATAAATCCACTAGTGTTCCACCGAGAGAAAGTGGGGCGAAGATCCACCACCCTTTGCGCTGCAAAATTATTCGGTTCTTACTTTTCCTAGTGCTCATTTTCAGTGCACTCCAAGGCAATATGTGGCCATCTACAAAAAGGTGAGTTTTAGTAATAGCATAGCGCTTTGGAAGCAACATTCCGATGACATGCAAAAACAAAAGAACATCAAATAATACCACAAGCCAAATTGAGGTTCCGCTTTCGGACGATAAAAACCACGGAAGAGCCATCATCACCCCCATTGTGATTACCCCTGGAATATCCCTTACTACTTCATGCTCCAAGTTAGTCTGCCATGCAAAACCACCGTTGTCAAGTTTACCAAGAAGAGGAATGTCTCTCCGAATTGTGTAAATTCGCCATAGGTCATAGATCACAACCATTGAAGTTATTACAACAATGCCGATGCCGAAACCAATTGCTTCGGAATACTCCATTTGAGCACCTCAAGACTTGAATTTATCTCGATTCATGATATAATAGCCTAAGCCGAGTAATATGAAAACCGCAACAACTGTGCTCATTGAAAAGCTCGATTCTTCTTCTGCCTTGTTCTCATCAATATCAAGTACTCCGTCATTATCATCATCATAATCTTCAATTAAATCGGTTTCCATATTTTCTGGACAGTGAATGCTATCTGGCATACCATCGGCATCCGAATCCTCAGAAGCACATGAATCAGTTGGCCAAGCATCCCGCTCATCTGAGACTCCATCATTATCATCATCAGAATCATATTCATCGGGTCCACATTGGACCCCATTTTCAATATCATACCATTCTTCATTACAGGTTGGTGTCCAATCGCCATCACTATCCAAAGCAATTACAACAATTTCAACATCCTCACTAGATACCCCTCCATGTGAATCCGTAACTTCTGCTTTCACAATGTATGAGCCTACTGCCAATCCATATTGAGAATCATTCCATTCCAAACTCGACCACACCCTCTCTCCCATCATGTCCATAATACTCCATTGAATTTGTAATTCGTTGAAATCCGATTCCACATCGGTTGCAGTTGCATTGAGAACAAGAGGTGAACCTTGCATGAAGGTTAACCCATCATCGGGGCTAATGATTTGAATAATAGGTAGAGTATTGATATCAATTGGAAGGGTGTATTGGGAATCTAAGCGCTCATCAATTGCAAAACTATCACTATATGGTAAACCACCATCAGCAGAAGCAGTAATTGAAATTGTTGCTCTTTGAGACCCGCTTGCATCAACAATGTGGAAAGGAATGGTCATTGAAGGACTGAGCCCTGAATCACTAAATTCTACCATATCAAGAGGTAGGTCGAGAGTAAGGTCAACATCTGCTTGGGTTTCAAGCCCATCTAAAGTAGCAGCAAAAGAGATGTCCCACCAAAATACTATACTAGCATCACCGACAACAGTAATATCTCCTGAATCAGAAGATGATGGAGATGAAATAGGTCCGCTAACTGCATTATAGATATCGCTTTGTAATTCTGTGTTTGAGTCAGCAGCAATTACCCCAAATATTTCATCATCAACTGATTCAAACGCGCGACCGTCGCTGCTTATTGCCGTAATACCAGACCAAATGTTTTCAGTTGAAACCAAACGCGGATTTGTGGCTTCACCTGTAGAACCATGTAAATCTAATGCCACAGAATAATTTGTTACTGAACTTTGGGAAATAGTTAGTGCACCTGAGCCGCGAGCATGGTGCGCAATTACACCAGTTCCAGACCCTGAACCAACTAATTGTAAATTGCTAATGCTTCCTGCTATTGTGTCAAAGTCTACTGCTGGAGAACCGATTACTTGTAACCCGTCGAGATTGAAATTACGCGAATTAATAACTTCAAGCGCCGGACTCGATGTACCTACTCCGAGATTGAGATTTTCAAGTAGTAAGTCACCATTGATTTCTGAGGCATAAATGGATGCTGAAGCACCATCGTGAGTTGTTGAATCCACATTTGAAATTACGCCATTTACATCGGCCAATTCCATACCTTCATCATTACCTACACCCAATGTTAAGTCATTGATTGAAACAGTAGATTGGCGAATCCAAACACCATGGTCTCCACAATTGGTAGCACTAATACCATCCATTGACAAATCAATACCCTCACCTTGAGAATATACACAAGAAGTGGAAGAATCGTGAAGATTTACATTTACCAAATCTGCATTTATGTTTCCAGAACTAGTTGAAAGTAGTATTAGGCCGTCAATGCCACGAGCAACTTCCGTTCCAGATAATGTTAGTTCAGCAGAACCCGAGGCCGAAATTGGGAGAGTTGCTTCAACGATATGTCCACCAGATGCTTCCAATACTGCCTCACTGCCCGATAATGTCAAACCGACCCATGGGTCGCCACCAGTTGAATGAATTGTTGCTTCACCTAATGTCAAAGTGCCAAGAATGCTTATTTCTTTGTTTGAAGCAACTACCAATTCTGTGTTATCTAGAATACTTAGAGTTTGACCCGCAGGAATTAGTAAATCATCTTCAAGGAACCAAGGGCTCCATTCAGAATCTAATATTGTCCAGTCACTTAGAACACCACTTGTGAGAGTGGATGAAATGAAAGTATGTTCCATGGTATAATTCAAATCCCAATCAAAGTATTGTTGGTGGCCACTACGCTGCATTGCAACGAACTTTGAGCCATACCAAACAGTTCCAGAAGCATCATCGCTTCTTGCAGTATATGACATACTCGCCTGTCCAGTTGCGTTGGTAATGAAAGTCACCCCACCAACATTTAAGTTGACATTTTCGACTGCTGCACCAGCATCAAGAACCAATACATAAAGTGTATTTTTAACTTGGAGGAAAGAAGAGGTGCCAAGAATTACTTCACCGGTAATACTGCCTTGAGAAATAGTTAGATCACAACCTGCACCAAGCGTCAAATTAAGCGATATTGAAATCTGATTAAGCATACTTACGCCACCACAATCAATTGTTGCAGGCATTCCGAGAGTTAATCCCTGGCCTGAGCCAAATAATGGAGTTGAACCCGTTGCAAATAATCCACTGCCTCCATTGATAATTCCCGAATCTCCAGTTAATATTCCTCCGGATTGGATACTTACGCTATTGCTACTTGGAAGAGACAGAGTTGTTGAATCTAAGAAAATACTACCGCCAGATTCAATTGTTAAATTACCTGATAATTCATGAGGTGAGCCGTCAGAAGTTGCACTCAATACCACGTTTAATCCATTTGGAATTGTCCAATCACCTGATGGAATTATTGGAATTTGTAATACCTGTGAAGATACCCCTCCTTGCATCATTTCAGAGGCCCCAGTACCACCTAATACCGCTTCTACTTCAGAACCAGTTGCAAATAATGGTAGCGTTACATCGCCATTGATATCAGATGATTCGCTCCATGGCCCTGTTTCAACGTACACGTTTTCTAAAGTATTTCCAACCAAATCCGTGATAGTAAATGTGGTCTCAGTATATTCTTTTGTATTTGAAACTGTAACGGTTGGTGGAGTGCTATCTGAAGTTCCCCAATGCAAAACTCCCCCGCCTACTGCATCTACTCCTTGAATGATGTTCGTATTGAAATCGCGAATTGCTGCCGAAGAATCGTCACCAACAAATAATGCATTATTGTGTTGATCGCCTATCCAATACGAAGAGACAAATGTACTAATACCCTGCAAATCAACTGCCGTAGTAGAATGCTGAGTTTCTAAATAATCAAATATCATATTTGCATTATTGCCACTAATACTTGTTCCATCGCCTGTGCCTCCATCATAAATGGAAGTTGAACCAAAATCAATAGTACAACTTTCACATTCAACACCTATATGCCAACCTGAAACAGATACAGAATTACCAACTACAGTTGACCACCAAGCGCCAATTCCAACTGATGTTAAATCGCTTGAGCCGGCATAAGGTCGAGAAATATTTACTGAATTAAGCACATGATTTCCACCGGTCCAAGAAAGTCCGATGGTCGCCGCATTACCCCCACTCAAATCAGAATATTCAAATGTTGAATCTAATTGGCTAAATTCGCCAATATCTCCTGCACTAAACAAATTAGATTGATTGAATATTAATTCGCCGGAACCACTACCTTGAATGCCTGTTGACATAACAGAAAATTCAGAATTATGCACAGAGTGTGTCCCGCTTCCACGGAGCTTCATCCCATTAGAATAACCTTGAAAGATGGAATCAATTATCATCAAATCGCCGTCGTTTCGGGCATCAATTGCAGTGGTTTCAGTAATGAGGGATGAAAGGTTGACATTTGTTAATGTCAATTCTTGCATACCTTCTGCCCTAACTACTCGGTCAGCAATACCAACCACATTTGAAATCTCAAAGCCATCACTATCGCCTGCGTCAATTAGTAATCCTGCTGATATGCAATCAACATCTTGGGCTGTGACCGCTGTTTGAGAACGAACTCTCCATGCAGTATTTACATTATTGAGAATGATGTTGTTGTGACTCCCCGATGCTCCATCAACATCAAAACCAATTCCCACATCTATCAATTCTGCATCATCTACGCTTAATGTTCCACTTTGATAAATACCAGTACTTGCATTCACTACTTGTAACTCTCCAATATCGCCAACTCCAGTGATTTTTGCACAAACAATATCAATGTCATTACAAGTCATTGTATCAATTGTAGCAGTACCATCAACATCCATTCCTACATACGAAGTAGAAAATTCTATTGAGTCGCTATATAATGAACCCAATACTGAAACACCTGTGCGAGCATTTTGCACTTCGGTAGTATTTAGGATTGCAGTACCGCCTGCCATTATTTCAATTCCAGTCCATAATCCTGCTGAAGAACCACTTATTGAAGCAGGAAGGTTGCTCATAATGGTTGTTTCATTTGATTTAATTATTCCAAAAACGGAAATTGTGATATCTGAAGTAATATCGATAACTGTATTTGGCTTAATTGTAAGAGTCACCCCTTGGTTAATAATTACATCATCATTTAATGAATAATTGCCATTCCATTCGGAATTGGAAGAAATAGTAATTGTTGATTTTGAATTGAGGGAATTAAGTTCTTCATTTGTAGTTTCAATAAGGGGAATCGAACTACCAATAATAAATAATGTTGCCAATAATATCACGGTCATGGGTCGGCGCATATACGGGGGTGGAGCGATATGCTCATATGATTATCCACCATTTGTCAGCGTAAATTATTGGCTGATAATTAATTCAATAAGCCGAATAAATGAAAGCATACAATTTGCTACTAATATTAATGAAGAATCTCTCTGAAAAAGGCAAGAGTGGGCCCGTCCAGATTTGAACTGGAGTCTGACGGCCCCCAGCCGCCAAGTATAGGCCAAGCTAACCTACGGGCCCCTTGAATATCATTCACTTTTGGCGGGCAGTAGAGAATGGTGCAATCTCATGAATGAGATCGATGTGAGATGTAAACATTCGGCGGCAGCAATAGCGCTCAAGACCAAGTTGATCCATTGCTTCTCCCTTGTCAACTCCTTCATCAAGTAACTTGGTGAAAGATTGCCAACGGTCTGCAACTACAGTTCCACAGCTAAAACAACGTACTGGAATTATCATTCTAAATCACCTGTATGACTTCTGTCGCTTACGGCGAGCACCACGACCCATTTGGTGTTTTGCCTCCTTGCGGCGTGGGTCGTTTACGAGTAGACTGCGGTCAAAACGAAGATATTCGTCTCGGAGTTCTTCATCAATACCTTCTGCTCCGCCATTGTAATGGACAAGTCCACGGGCAATGGCAGTTCGGATTGCATCGGTTTGCCCCATCATTCCTCCACCATTGGTGGAAATAGTGATGTCAACCTTTGCGAGACGATTCATTGCCTCTGCAATTGTTAGGGGCTCCATTGCCTTACGTCGAGCAAGGTCTGGAGACATGATTTCTATTGGGTGGCTATTGACACGAACACGGCCTTTACCAGATTTAACAGTTGCACGGGCAACTGCAGTTTTTCTTTTTCCACTGGTGTTAACTACCTTAGATTTCTTTGCTGCCATCAGGCTTCACCTCCATTCCAACGGCCGGCTGGTGCGCCTAGAACTGCACTAATCTCTCCAAGGCGAACATATCGCTCAGGTAGAGGGCGCTCAAGATTTGAAGTATCTCCTTGAAGATGACCCTCAGGTAAATCCTCACCGGAAAGATGTGGTGGGCAGCCGATTTCTACACGTAGAGCTTTGAAAGCCCGACGACCAGATGATTTTTTCTGGTATGGCAACATTCCCCTAACCGTTCTCTTTAGAATTAGGTCGGGCATGCGAGGGAAGAAAGGACCCTTACGTGAGTGGTTTAGGCGATACTTTGAGAGATAGTCTTCAAAGACACTTTGCGGGTTTCCACTGACGATTGCTTTTTCAGAGTTAATGATGATGACGCGGTCTTGGCGACCATCGCGGGCAGCAGAAAGTAATGTCTTTGCTGCTACGCTTGCAAGACGGCCCATAATTAGGCCATTTGCGTCAAAAACATAGGTCGATCCTTCATCCAAGAATAAACACCTCCTTGACATCAGGGTTAGAATCCATGAGCTCATTTAGGTTCATGACCTTTCCACCGGCTTGTTCGATCTTATCTCGTGCACTTGAACTTACACTATAGGCGGCGACGGTTGGACTTCCCGACACTTCTCCGCTGCCAAGTAACTTTCCAGGAACAACAATAATTGCTCCTTCGGGTGCGTACCTTGTCATGCGGCTCAGGTTGGGTTGGGCCCAGTTACTGCGACTCCTAGAGAGGCGCAGTGCAACATCTCGCCATAGTGCTGAACCAGTTTCACGAGACTTAGCTTTAAGTTGACTGATAGTGTCAATCAACACTTGGTTTGTCTTGTGTATTTGTTTACTCATATGACTCCCTCGATGCGTTGAGGCGACCTCGCGACCGACCACCCCCTTATGAATGCACCCACGCGAAAAAAAGAGTAAAAAAGAGGGCTCTAAAACAATACAATAGTCAAACTGATATAAACTTTCAATAAATCAAGGTAAACCTTCATGTGAGGGATAGGGGCTGAGGGGTTTGAGAGACATGTCCGACTGGAAGAGCATCATCGACAAAGCAATGATTGAAGAAACTTCAAATTTAATAAATGCCCATAAGTTATATGGGGAGGCAGTAAATGCTTCTTTGGCACAAATTCAAGGCTTAATGGGAGACATTGAAGCAGCACAATTAATGGAAACTCTTTATGGTGGATTAATCGCCTATTCACAACAAATAATGACACGAATGAGAGCTGAAGAACCGGAGATTGGAGGGGTTGACCACGCATTCCGCGCCGGCCAAGCATACGGCGTTTCTTGTGTATTGAATCATATGATTGACGCATTAGTTGACACCTCCGGAGCAACTGCCCTAGCCGCATATGATGACTTTTCAGATAGCCTACATGATGAGATTGTTCTTCAAGCAAGAGCGGCTGGCCTAACAGTTGAATTATTAGATGCAAAGGGCGAATTACTCGACTAATAATTCGCACTTTAGGAAGTAATTACCCTAGTTCCCTATTATTTCTGCGATGCTTCAATAAGCAACAACTTGTCGCTCTGCATATGCAATCTATCTCCATCATCGGCGGAACCGGGATGAAGAAACTCTTGGATTCACCATTCCTTGAAGGCTCTGGAATTGAATTAGTTGCGAATAATGGTTTTGTTGTTGAAACCGATTTTGGCGAAGTGCCCGTAGACCGCCTAACCATGGGCACTAAAGAGGGAAAATTTGGCTTGACATTTATCCACAGACACCACGGAGAAGACGGAAAAACCACGCCACCCCACAAGGTGAATTACCGAGCAAATGTAAGTGCAGCAGCGGCAGCGAACCCTGAATTCGTACTAACTATTCACTCGGTTGGAACGCTGATTGAAGGATTGCCGCCAGGCTCACTTGGACTAGCCGCAGATATTATTGATTTCACCGGAATTGTATCTACATTCCATGATGATGATGCAGTCCATTTTGATCTTTCAAACCATTTTAGGTCCGGTCTACGCTCACAACTTCACCCTCTAATTACCCAAAACCAATCTGGAATATCTTTTGGAAAAGGTGGGCAGGTGGTTGAGCATATTGTTGCTCAAATGCCAGGTCCACAGTTTGAAACCGTAGCAGAAATTGAGGCGTTATTTCGTTTAGGGGCAACTACAGTTGGAATGACCTTGTCTCCAGAAGCGAGGTTGGTTTGTGAGAAAAAGTTGGGACAGGTCGCCTTGCTTGTTGCTTCAAATTGGGCAGTAGGAAGGCATCCAGATGGACCTGACATCAAGGTTGACCATGAATCTGTAGAGGCGCAAGCCGAGCAATTACACAAATTGATTTGGCAAAGTATTACCACATTAATCAATAGTTGTATTTGAAATATTTTATGCCTATATGCCGTGAGGCAGCCATATATTCTTCACATTACAAGCGCGGCGTAGAAGTTCTTTATCAGAGGAAAGCGATGTTGCTTTCCAAGTTTGCTTCATATTCCCACAACTGCCTTGGTGTACTAAAGTCATATCATTAATATCGGCCCAAATAGCATCAATTGCATCATGCTCTGCTATTGTTGATAATAATTCTTCATGCAACCCAGTTACGATATTCACCACACCAGCAGGTAAATCAGATGTCTCAAAAATCTGATACATTTCCAGTGCCGCAAGAGGGGCCGTTTCACTTGGAATCGCAACTACAGAATTTCCCATGGAAATCAGTGGAGCCAAAAGACGGGTGAAAGAGAAAAGTGAAGGAGAGGCGGGGCATACTAATCCCACAACGCCAAGTGGTTCGTTTACTGCCAAAACCAAACCATTGATGGTAGTTTCGTGTACTCTTCCATCGTGTTTATCGCTCCATGAAGCCCACCTAAACCATTCAGCAATTGAATCCTTCACTTCGGAAATCGCGTCATCCATTGATTGACCGGTTTGAGCAGAAATTCTCTTCGCAATTTCATCTTCCCTTTGTTGTAAATTCTCCCCAATGTAAAATAATACTTGGGCTCTTGAATGGGCGCTTTTTCCACACCAATTTTTTGAATTGATTGACTTGCTTGCCGCCTCAACTGCATTTCGAATGTCCTTGCGATTCCCCCTTCCAACTTCACCTACAAAGCCATTTGGGCCAATCACCGAGAGGCTATAATTACCATCTGGGCGACACTGTTTTCCACCAATATAGAATTTAGTTGTGCGATTTACAATTGAACCTTGCTGATCTAAAGAAGCCCCCGCCGTGCCTCCAGAGGGTGATGTTTGGATTTGAGATTGGCTTTGGTGAATCATATATCCACTTAGAGATTTCTCGCTAGTGGGGGGTTTGTTACGCATATAAGCCCACAAACCTTCAATTCCTCCTTCGCGACCAAATCCAGATTCACGATAACCACCAAATCCAGAATTAGCATCAAATTGATTTGTGCAATTTACCCAAATTGTACCGGCTTTAATAGATCTTGCAACTTCTAAAGCCGTATCAATATCTTGACTCCAGACACTTCCTGCCAAACCATAACGAGTATTGTTTGCCAAGGCTATTGCTTCGGATGGTGACCTAAATGTGAGAGATACTAACACTGGACCAAAAACCTCCTCCTGTGCAATAGTTGAGGAAGGGGCAACATTAGAGAAAAGAGTTGGCGGGAAGAATAAACCCTCTTGAGGCAGAGGATTATCTGCTTGCCACATTTCGAGTCCTTCTGCTTCTGCTTCTTTACACATTTTGGTTATCATTGCAAGTTGGCTCTCATCAACAATTGCTCCCATATCAATTGCTTTATCCATTGGATTTCCTAAACGTAATTTGCTCATCCTAAGGCGCAATTTGTCATGAAATTTCTCGGCAATGTTTTCTTGAACCAATAAGCGTGAACCAGCACAGCATACTTGGCCCTGGTTAAACCAAATTGCATTTACAAGGCCTTCAACTGCAGAATCAATGTCTGCATCTTCAAAGACAATATACGGGCTTTTACCACCCAATTCTAAGGTTAACCCTTTGCCAGTTCCTGCTATTGCATTGCGAATAATTCTGCCCACTCCAGTTGAACCAGTGAAGGCAACCTTGTCAATTCCTTCATGCTCAACAATTCTTGCACCCGTACGTCCATCTCCAGTAATAATATTCAGTACTCCGTGTGGAAGGCCAACAGACCTACATATCTCTGCAAATGCTAAGGCAGAGAGGCTAGTATATTCTGCTGGTTTGAGAATTATAGTATTACCTGCTGCCAAAGCCGGAGCAATTTTCCATGATAACATTAGAAGAGGAAAATTCCAGGGAATAATACTACCGCACACACCAATTGGTTCATGGTTGGGATGGGTTTCATCCATTATTTGTGCCCAACCTGCATGATGATAGAAATGCCGGATCATTAGGGGAACGTCAATATCTCTTGACTCTCTAATTGGTTTTCCATTATCCAATGTTTCAAGCACTGCTAATAAGCGTGAATGTTTTTGGATATTTCGAGCAATTGCATAGAGATATTTTGCCCTTTCATGCCCAGATAATGCAGCCCATTTGGGCTGAGCTTCGCGGGCTGCCATTACTGCAGAATCTACTTCTTTTTGCCCAGATTGGATTATTGTCGCCAATACTTCTCCGTTAGCTGGATTTGTTGTATTAAATCGTTCACAACCCACGGGGTATAACCATTTTCCATTAATGAAAATGCCTTGTTCTGAACCAAAGTTCTTCACAAATTCTTCCGCCATTTTTATCGATTCTGGAGCAGAACCCCACTCAAGAGTTTGTAATATTTTTTCAATACTCATTTTACCACCTAATCATGCTACGGGATGTCGATTACTTGCAGAATACCTTCCACTCAAATGAAATTCCAATTGCCTTTCAATATCTCCAAGTAAAGAAGAGGCCCCGAAACGGAATAAATTGGGTTGCATCCAAATCTCACCTAATTCCTCTTTAATCATAGCCAACCAAAGCACCGCTACCTTAGCACTACTTATTCCTCCTGCGGGTTTAAATCCAACAATATTTCCTGTTTGTTGGTAATAATCTCTAATTATCCTTACCATAGTAATTCCCACGGGTAATGTCGCATTGACCTTTTCCTTACCAGTACTAGTTTTGATGAAATCGGCACCGGCCATCATACAAACAAGGCTTGCTTGCGCAACTTGGCGTAATGTTGCCAATTCGCCGGTTGCAAGAATTGTTTTGAGGTGAGCAGGCCCACAGGCTTGGCGGAAATCTTTCACTTCATCGAATAATCCCTTCCAATCTCCAGCCAATGCTTTTGCTCGCGAAATAACGATGTCAATTTCAGTTGCCCCCGCAGATACCGATAATTGGATTTGCCGTATTTTTTCCTCATGTGGTATTTGCCCAGCAGGGAAGCCGGTTGAAACTGCACAGGTACCTACCGATGAGCCTTGTAGGCCATCGCCAACAGTACTAACCAAATTATGATAAACACAAACACTTGCACAACTTATTGGAGTAGATACTTCAAGCCCATCTAATACATCTTGCCTTATCGGGTTTTTTGCTTTGGAGATTAGACGTTTTACTCGTAATTTTGTATCATCGCCTGCTAAAGTGGTTAAATCAATGCAACGAACTGCATGTAGCATCCATGCGATTTGATGTTCTTTTTTTACAGCCCGACGGCCACCAATTGAAGATGCGCGTCGCTCAATTGCTGAACGATTAATTCGAATTGAATTTATCCAATCAATATCAAAAGAAGAACCGGAATTGCGCTGATGTTCAACCATGATTGACAACTCCCCTCATTGATGGTGAATAATTCTCACTCATCAAGATGGTGCTTAAAATGCAACAAAATGTCCAAAATAAAGCAAATAAGCATAGGCCAAATGAAATCTTACAAAAGAGTAAATGTGAATCTCGATGAAAAATGACATCCAACCAATTTATATTGCAGACTCTAAGGAGGGGAAAGCATGGATGAAGGTGTTGACTACAAAGTCGCCGACCTGTCTCTGGCTAATTTTGGTCGTAAAGAGATAGATATTGCTGAGCAGGAAATGCCCGGTTTAATGTCAGTAAGGAAAAAATATGCCGAAGAAAAACCACTCAAGGGAGTAAGAATCACAGGTTCTTTACACATGACAATCCAAACTGCGGTACTCATTGAGACGTTGGTGGATTTGGGGGCAGAAGTGCGCTGGGCAAGTTGTAATATTTTTTCAACCCAAGACCATGCTGCAGCAGCGATTGTTAATACAGGAGTACCTGTTTTTGCATGGAAGGGTGAAACTCTCGAGGAATATTGGAATTGCACACTAAACGCATTGAATCATGGAGACGGATTAGGCCCCCAACTTATTGTTGACGACGGAGGGGATGCAACCTTGTTAATTCACAAAGGATATGAATTGGAACATGGCAGCAATTGGGTAAATGAACCCGCAGAAAGTGAAGATGAGGGTTGTATCAAATCAATTCTAAAGCGGGTTTACAATGAAAATCCTCATTATTGGACTGGAGTAGTGGACCAATGCCAAGGGGTTTCTGAAGAAACTACAACTGGCGTTCATCGCTTATATCAGTGGGTAAATAGCGGCACCCTCCTATTCCCGGCAATAAATGTGAATGACTCAGTAACAAAATCAAAATTTGATAATTTATATGGCTGCCGTGAATCACTAATTGATGGCATAAAGCGAGCTACAGATGTAATGATTGCTGGAAAAACTGCAGTTGTTTGTGGATATGGTGATGTGGGAAAAGGCTCTGCACAAGCCCTCAAAGCCATGGGGGCAACGGTAATTGTAACGGAAATTGACCCAATTTGTGCACTTCAAGCGGCGATGGAAGGTTTTCGAGTATTAACTATTGAAGATACCCTTGGCAAAGGCGATATTTATGTTACCACTACAGGGAATAAAGATATCATTCGTATTGAACATATGGAGAAAATGAAAGATCAAGCAATTGTATGTAATATAGGGCACTTTGACAATGAAATACAGGTTGAAGCCCTAAATAGAAAGGATATCACTCACCTCAATATCAAACCTCAAGTGGATAAATTCACCTTCCTAGGTGGAAATAGCATCTACCTATTGGCCTCCGGCAGATTAGTTAATTTGGGCTGTGCAACTGGCCATCCAAGTTTCGTAATGTCTAACAGTTTTACAAACCAAACTCTTGCTCAAATAGACCTTTGGAAAAACAAAGGTGACTACGAAAACAAGGTATATATTCTGCCAAAGCACTTAGATGAAGAAGTTGCTCGATTGCATCTTGATAAGATAGGGTGTAAATTGACAACCTTGACCGAAGATCAAGCAGATTACATAAATGTAAATGTTGAAGGCCCATACAAACCTGAACATTATCGCTACTGAGCATCAACTTATCGTGCATAGGCACACCAATTGATGCGAATCCAATTTCAATTCATAGTTAACAATTTTACCTTTGGTGAATTATCAAGGGAGCAAAAGTTCACACTAATCCCGAAGAAAAGAAGAAGGGGGTTAAACCCCCCCCTCTCTCTATTACATCGTCATTTTCAGATTAGATTGAAGTTTGGGTATCGCCTTCAACAAGTCCTGCTTGGCGTTCATTACCATCAGCATCAATAAAGGAGCCGGCCTTTACAGTCTCTGCATAAAGTTTAGACTCATGCTCTTCTGTGCGGGTAATCATGCCTTCTGCGCCCAATGCCACCCCAATACTCTTGGTGATTGCATCGAGAGTTTGTATAGCATGGTCGCGGTGTTCAACACCAATAACGTGGTCAGAATATCTAGCTTCTTCAAATATTGCGAGGAAGGCTTCCAATTGGGCTGCTGGTACCATATTGAATGCAGCACCGACTGCGCTCTCAAACTCACGAGTTGTTTCGTAAACTTTCTTCATGAATCCATGGCGGCGGAAGAATTGAACCAACTTCTTGTAACAGTCAAAGATAACTGCAATATATTCGTTAGCAACTTGTAATTCCATCATTGTATCAGTTAATATACCGCGCAATAATTCTACACGCTTACGTTCTTGAACTCGCTTATACCAAATTACTCCAACAATTGCTGCAGCAAGAATTAATATGGCAAAAGCAAATCCGAGTTGAGGTGAGATTAAACTACCTTGATCATCAACTAAATCCTTTGTATTCAAATGGATTTCATGAGTAATATTTAGGTCAAATCCACCTACGAAATACTCAGAGCCGGGGAACATTGCAGTAATTCTCCATCGTCCTTCGCATGCAACACCATCACAGGTATCACCAGGGAAAGTCCATAAAAAGGTAGCAATTCCTTGCTCATTAGTGAAGGTTTCATTGTAGCCCGAGTATACCCATTCGCGGTTTTCAGGATCTGTACAATTTGTACACCAATAGCGGTGGAAGAGAACTTGCTCCCCCTCTACTGCCAAATTAATTCGGTCGCGTAGTACACTCACTGAACCCTCAATAATATCATTTTCACGAGGGCCTTGGTCGCCGTATCTTGCCCAACTTATCTCTGGCTGCATTTGAACATTTGACCTAATTAGGACCAATTGCTCGGCTACACTGCCATTGTAAACAACATTTGCTTCCTTATCGCATCCACCAGGGACTCTAAGATCTGGCTCATACGCAATTCTTACAGTTCGTAAACCTTCCAATTTACCACCGGTTGGTTCAATTCCCTTTAGAGTTGGATTTTGAGTTGGGTCGGCACTATACCATTCGACAGTTCCATCAACCTCTGCTGTGTTAACAGTAGCAACTGGACGTACATTCTCCTCAGGATCAATATAGATGTTCAAGCACTTTCCACCGATTGCTTGTCCGTTTGCCTGTAATAACAAGGCATCAATGTGGAATGATTCCTTTAGGTATAAGACAGGTATAACTTGACCATTACTCAACTCATAGGTTTCAAAGGTATTTCGATAAGGACCAACTTCATTTAGTGAAATAGTACTGTTTGAAAATACATCAAAAGAAACCTCTACTGATTTATTCCTGTAGCGGAAAGCATCATTGTTATCATAGGAGTTGTAAGTCACCGTAACATATGCTTTTCCTGCGCGCACATCATCTAATGGGCAGGTTATTTCAAAGAATCCATTATCATCGGTAATTCCTGGATCACAAGCAATTGGGCCATCTGGGCTATTTTGCATCTCGTATGAGATTCTCATTGAACGGTAAGATAGATTGGTTTCTAATTCATCTGACAAATGCCCAGTTACAGTCATTGGTTTTTCCAATATTTGTCCAGTTAGAGGGTCAATATCGCTGGTGTAGACTATTTGATCATCAACAATTAAATTTGTAGAACCAATTAGACTGAAACCGTGAGCTAAGGTATCAACACTACCATATTTTAATTCCATACGGTAATGCTCATTTCCAAGGAGATCCATACAAGGGTCCCATTTTCCTTGCACACCAATATATTGGTACTCTAGTGCTCCACAACCCTCATTCGGTAACGACTCCTCATAGCGCATAATTACGCTTACTGGGCCAAAACCATCAGGGAGGAAACTGTCGGGGTCTTCTCGAAGCAATTGCGGATTGAACGGGAAGATATCTGCTCGTAAGCACCCAATTGATTCGTTACGAGACAATAATCCATCTCCGTCGGAGTCACGATCCATTTGACCATCTCCGTCACCATCATAGAAGCAAAGGTGGCTGTTATCTGCCTGCGGCTTAGGCAATACAATTGAGCCCGCATTTGGTGCAAGAGTCGCAACAACTTGACGATTTAGAACATCATCAAAAGAAGTTCCCTCAAATATAATATCGACCAAACCGCCATTTGGTGCATCTACACCAGAAAGTCCAACACCGCCATTATCTCTCACAGAAGTCCTATTGTCATCCAATAATTGCGCTGATAAATTCCAATTATCTCCTGAAGTAACTACCTTCGCACCGGTCTTTGTTACATCAAGGAAAGTTCTGCTAACAACCCAAACCGGTTGATTTTCAACATTACCTACTAGATACATTCCTTGTTGAGGATTATAGTCTCCATCATAATCGAACGAAAGGGTGTAATTGCCAAGTTCATCCTCTGCACTTATATCAAATTCAATCTTGACAATGCCATTTGAATCCGTATAATTATGTCCAGAACGATCATCAAAGGACCATGTCCACTGAACTAATGCATCACGCACAGGTTGTAATGAATTATCAATAAGACGCGCCTCAATTATCTTTGAACTATTACGATATAAGCGAGGTATGCTATTCATTTGGAAATCGGTTGTTCCGACAACTGTAACATTAATGTATGCTCCGGTATTTGCTAATGAACTTGCATTACCAGTAAAGTAATATTCAGAGTTTGTGAAATCTACTCTAATTCCATAAACGCCTGCTTGATACTGACTATACCAAGTCCAATTGTAATCAAAGCGAGCGGCTCCGTCTTGCAGTACTGGAGCTTGGGTGTATGCTGTTTCTTGAGTTCCCTGGAAAATTCCGTTTCCATCAACATCGACTTGTAAAGCAACTGGATCTTGAGTCCATGGGTCATGAGTTCTATTGGAAATTGTTCCGCGTACACGGAATGTGTCACCGGTATCCATCTCTGGAATAATTTCGCAACGAACAGGACTATCTGGGTCTGCAGGGTTTGATGGACCACATGGTGGAAGGTTTGAATCTCCACCATTAACTAGAGATATTTGCCAATGCGACGCATTTGCTACAACGAAAGGACGCAAAGCTGCCCTTGAATCCAATAGTGTTGCTGGATCTCCATCCCAAAGTGTTGGCCAGGGGCGGAATGCCCTTGCATCATCAAAAGAAATTCCTGCTGCATTCAATGCTTGTTCGTGGAATAAAGTAGCCCAAGCACCAAAGGTTCCATCGCCATTGTTAACACTAGTATCCCAGTAATAAACTGGATGAGTTCCATCTACTTCCAACGTTCCTTCTACATACATGCGATGCATTACTCTAACAAAGAATACATCTGTTCTTGCACCATTTAGCCACGGGAAAGGCCATTCGTCTGAATCGGCAAGGTTTGGGTCAACATAGCCAATTATCTCTAAATCGCCCGGTGGGAGGCTTGTATTGGAGTATTCATAGTGAATTGGAATTCCTTGTGAATCAACCGCAATATCATGTCGCTTCATCAAATTATTCCATATGATTTGTTCATATCCACCCGGTAGTTGGAGGTCCCCATTATCAATAGTTGCGTTCCAACGCACTTGTTTCCATGAACCGTTAGAACCTCCAGTTTGAACAAATGTCAAAGATGCCCAACCATCACCATCTGTGCGGTATCCAAAACCATCTGATGTGAAATTACTTGGATTTGAACGGTTACCAAATGGCCCGCCAATTATCTCAAACGTAATAGGAGCATGTTTGATTCTATTATCATATATTCCTCTAGCCCAGTCGGCGACATAATGAGCCTTATAGTCGAGCCAAAATGGTTGTTCATCGCTTCTAAAATAATTCCAAGCGGCGTAATCAACAGACATGTTTGCTTCTACACCAACATAATATTCACTTGAACGAGCACCATTAAAGATGAACATTTCGGAAACTTCTGCCCAAACAATATAGGTGGTATTATCTCCAACATCAAGGTTTTCGGGATATAGGAATTGACCTACCGTAAAATTACCAGAAATGTCAGTAAGCACATCAATGGTTTCAAGTGCCGTTGTGTTATTACCTGCCCATTGGATATGAACTTGTACTGGGATTTCAAATGCGGGTTCAACTTGTCCCGTTAGAGGGTTAATCCAAGTTACTGAACCTGTGAAGATAGCGGGACTTGAGGCATCTAACCATAATTGATCCGGCATCGCTAAAGTGATATTCGTAGGAGCCTTGTCATCCTCATCAAGAATACAGTCGTTATCCGAATCCCAATCGCTTGATAATGAACCTGCATAACATGGATCTGCGTTGAAACTTTCTTCAAGATGGTCAAAGTCGCCATCTTCCCTGCTATCATTGTCATCATCAACATCAACTGCATCTGGTCCGGTGAAATTATTATTCGGATTGTCCAAGGCGTCATCTCCACCAAAATCATCGTGGTCCCACGGATTGGTTGAACGAGAATTGAAGCGAAGTGGCCACAATAACACTTCATCGTGGTCTTCCATACCATCGGAATCGTCATCGGTATCAACATCATCACGGATCCCATCATTGTCATGATCCCATGCCGCAATGAATGGATATGAACCGCCTAATTCGACGCTGTTTTCGAGACCATCTGCATCCCAATCATTATCTGACCAATCAAATATTCCATCATTGTCATGGTCCCAAGGGAATTGTTCTTCGCCCCAAAAGCAACCAGCGATTAACTCTTGAGCCGTGTCGCTAACTCCATTATTATCATCATCGGGATCTTCTGCATCTGGAACTCCATCATTATCATTATCAACATCGTAATATTTTGGTATTGAAAGCCCTTGGCTCATCTCGCCACGATCCCATACGGCATTATACCAACCATCTTCATCAACATCTTGATCATTGCCATCATCATCATTATCAATACAATTAGTTCCGTTAAAGAAATTACCATTTGTTTGATTGAAATCATTATCTAAGTCATCGTCTGTATCAATCTCAAAGAAATCCCAAATCCCATCATTATCATCATCAACATCAAACCATTCAAAAACAGAATCATAATCATCATCAACATCTTGAGTATTATTGTATCCGTCTCCATCTAAATCTCCATCTACATCATTGGTTAGCATATCAGCTCCAACTTCATCAGGGAAATCATTTGAATTGACATCCAATGTCCATGTCCAAATGCCTGTTGTCAATCCCATCCATGTCATGAAAGCATCATTGTTATTTTGCAATTCACTATATTCAATAGTTGACAAAGTCGTTCCGCCTAATTGATAATGATAACAATTGGTGGAGCATGAAAGAGTATTGTCTGATGGGTGGCTAAAGGCCCCTTGGGAAAATGTAGCATCAGGACGGGTTGAATATGGACTGCCGAATTGAGCGTTAGCGCCATTAAGTGGCATGTGCCATGCGATTGCAGCAGCCCATCCACAGGTCCATCCTTGGCCCATTGAACCAGCGGTCCAACTACAAGGAGTATTATCAAAAGAGCCCCCCATTTTTATATCATTTACATCAAGAATTCCATCATTTCCTTCATCTTGATCCCACCAATCTGGTAATCCATCAGCGTCTTGGTCAATATCCAAACCATTTATCAAAGAATCACCATCGCTATCTATATCCCATTCATTACCACCATTCCAAGCAGACCATCGGGCAAGTAAATACCAATAGAATTCAGGAACTGTACCACCTTGGGGGGTTCCTGTAGAGAAATCATTTCCATTGTAATCTAAGTCAACATCATCAAACGGATTCATCAAGAATACTAAATTCCAATGGTCTGAAGAATTGGCAACATAGTTTCCACCGGCTGCGCCATCTTGAGAGCCATCTGTTGCACCGCCATCACCAACTGGATACCAAGGAGAATAGAAGGCATCAGATTGGTCGTAATCTACTACTCCACAATTACCATCATCAGGATCGAATATATCGGCAATTCCATCGTTATCATCGTCCCAATCAATATCATTTTCAAGCCCATCTCCGTCAATATCTGAATCAACATCATTTGGGCCATCGTCACGATATTTACTTCCGTTAATATTGTGAAGGTCGGCATCATTATCAAAATCACAATCCCAATCAATATCCAAATAATCAACTATTCCATCATTATCATCATCAACATCAATCCAGTTGTTTATGCCATCACCATCCCAATCATTGAAGCCTGCATGAGATGCTCTTTGGGCTTTACAATTTGGGTCAGAGTTTATTGGGTTAGGATTTTGTAAAGTTGGACAATTCCATGTTGCAACTGTACTTGTTGTATTTAGGGGGAAAGCATCAACGCTATTATTTAGCAAATCGTCATCAAGATCGTATGGATGATCGCTTGCAGTAAATTGGGTATTAGTAGGGTTATCGTGAGTAGAAGCGGGGCCTCCTCCGAGTTCAGTATCTAGCCAATCCCATACTCCATTGTAATTACTGTCAAATGCCCTCCATCTATCATCATCAAGGTCGTCATCATAATCCATCTCACAGTCTAAGCCTGATACTCCATCGGTATCCCCGCCTGGTGTTTGATATGGAGCTGAGTTTACTCCTGTATAATCATTCAATCCATCGCCATTGAAATCTATGTCAACACAAGTATCTGGGATGCCATCATTATCATCATCTGGATCATACATATCCAACATTCCATCATTGTCATCATCAGTGTCTGCACTGTCAGGTAGCCCATCATTATCATTGTCAGGGTCAAGGAAATTAGGAATTCCATCATTATCTAAATCACCATCTGTAATACTCGAAAATGTGGCTGCGCCAGGATGTCGCTTCGATTCTAAATCGACGAAATCAATGCCACCAGAATATGCTCTGTATTGGTTAAAAGACCAACTGATTGGTGAAGAATACATATATCCTGAAGTGGACATAAGAGCTGTTACTGAATAATTATATGGTTCACTATCAGCATAATCAATAATTCCATCATTATCGTCATCGCTATCAAAGTAATCTTGAATTCCATCACCATCATTATCACAAGGCCATTTGAACTGGTCTATGCGCCCATCATTATCATCATCTTCATCGTAACGACCAGCCCCCGAACCATCGATATCTTCATCGGGAACTCCGTCATTATCATGGTCCCATGGGTTTTGGTCCGCTAAATAGCCAGGTCCAACTTGAGTCGTGGTCCAAGGATGAACTGTGGAGGAATTTACAAAACGATCTGTTGAAACATTGCGCGGGTCGTAACCTAAACTTTCTAAATATTCATAATCAATTGGCCCTTCCAAAATCCCGTCATTGTCATCATCCCAATCAAGATGGTCGGTAATCCCATCATTATCGTGGTCAAAGGGGTCAGTCCCATAACAACCATCAAATCTCTCTAATAAATCATAAATCCCGTCATTATCATCATCAAGGTCATTCAAATCATTTATTCCATCATTATCGTGATCATCTGCTGCAGTTTCTTCAAGATATAACCCCCATGATTGAGCTCGGAGTTCAAGGAGAGAAAGATCATTGATTTTCCCATTTAGCACTCCAATATCAGTATATTGGGGGTTTAATAATGCTGGGTGGGGAACTAATCCATATTCGGATGACCCTTGCCCCCCATCATAACTTCCTTGTCCAGCTTGATCCATCGTTTGGACCGAAAGAGCGCGATACACAATTTCTTTTTCATTAATTGGCGATGGAGTGGCGTCATTTGAATTTTCAAGTAAGGCTGCTGACATTGCAGTTAGACTTGATAATACAAACATTCCTACAATCAACATCGACATCGATAGTCTTTGATTGGCTTCAACTTTTTCGTGCAGTTTTTTATCAGAATACATAGTTACCTCTCCGAACAGTATTCTTCGAACGTCATTTGCTATATGATAGATGTGGGTGCTAGGAAGGAAATAGTATCATGGATGAACCGCGATATCATATCCGTTATTGTAATTACTTCCCTCTTATATTACTACGATTGGCGACCACTAATCTATGAAAATGACTTATCAATATGCTCAATAATATAATAAAAATGTTGTTCAAAAAGAACTACCTAAATGACAATAATCAATAAATGATTTTGTAAAAGGAAGATATCATACAGTTTTCTTATTCTTCTGTACAAAAAAAAAAGGGTAGCTCTCTCGGCAGCGCACCACCGAGAGAGCCGGTTCATCCCCACATGGGGGTGTTAAACAAGCAGTTAATGACTACTAAACTTCAGGCTTCGAGAACGTCGAGGATGCCGTCGTTATCGTCGTCATCATCTTCGTGGTCGTCTACGCCGTCGTTGTCGTGGTCAAATTGGCCAGTCAATGAATTTCCATCATTGGCTTCAAACCAATCAGTCAAACCATCGTTGTCATCATCTGTGTCGCTTAGGTCCCATACGCCATCGTTGTCGTGATCGTAATGGTAATTTCCAGTTGCGCCGTCGAGTTCGTCAACATCTAGGATGTCATCGTTATCGTCGTCACTGTCTACACCATCGTTCATTCCATCGTTGTCGTGGTCACGGGAGTAATCCTCGCCGTTTGGTCCTACGTCATTCCAGTTGTCGATTCCGTCGTTATCAATGTCGAGATCGATAGCATCGTTGATGCCATCATTATCGTGGTCGTAAATGTTGGTGTTTGAATCACCGTCATTGACCTCGTCGGTGTCGTTCAAGCCGTCACCGTCGTCATCGTTGTCTTCAGAGTCATTGATGCCATCGTTGTCATGGTCGAATGGGTTATCGTCAATACTGTCGGGGATTCCATCGTTGTCGTCGTCATTGTCGACGTCATTGGGGATTCCATCTCCATCATTGTCGTTGTCGCCATTTTGAGCTTGGTTGTCAAGCTGCTGACCTTGTTGTTGCTCGGACTGCTGGCCTTGTTGACCTTGCTGACCATTCTGAGTCTGTCCCTGCTGTTGCTGGTTCTGCCCATTTTGGTTGTCGCCGTTTTGGTCTTGTTGTTGTCCACTGTCTTGTTGTCCACCTTGCTCGCCACCTTGGCTTTGCTGGCCTTGGCCATTGTCTTGTTGTTGACCTTGTTGACCTTGTTGACCTTGTTGACCTTGTTGACCTTGTTGACCTTGCTGACCTTGCTGTCCTTGCTGACCTTGCTGGCCGGACTGTTGTCCCTGTTGGGAGCCCTGACCTTGCTGTCCTTGCTGACCTTGCTGTCCTTGCTGACCTTGCTGTCCTTGCTGACCTTGTTGACCGGATTGTGACTGTCCTTGTCCTTGACCTTGTCCTTGACCTTGGCCTTGACCTTGTCCTTGACCTTGACCTTGTCCTTGGCCTTGACCTTGACCTTGACCTTGGCCTTGACCTTGGCCTTGACCTTGACCTTGGCCTTGACCTTGACCTTGACCTTGTCCTTGACCTTCTCCTTCACCCTGTCCCTGGTCTTCAGATTCGCCGCCACCTTGGGTGCCACCGTCTCCGCTACCAGCTTGAGATTCTTGGAAATCTGGGTCGTAGGCATCAGGAATACCATCTCCGTCAGAATCGCTATATTCACCATCGTTTGGATCAGTAGGATACTGGTCCACACCGTCGTCTTTGCCGTCACCATCGGTGTCGGCATCCAACGGGTTGGTGCCTCTTGCGTATTCTTGAGAGTTGGTCAGTCCGTCGCCGTCTGGGTCTGCTTGGCCGTCGCCACCGTTAAGTGGGTCCAAACCGTTTGCAACTTCCCAGCCGTCAGGAAGTCCGTCTCCATCGCTGTCTGCATTGTTCATGTTCGTTCCTTGCGCCTGTTCTTCGGCATTTGTGAGTCCGTCACCGTCCCAATCTGCACCACCGTCGCCGGGGTTCAGAGGGTCCGATCCATCTCCACTAACCGCTGAAACAGCGGATATTGCCATAAATAGGGCAAGTAGCATGCTAATTATTTTTGTTTTCATATTTGATTTCTCCTTTTTTTTGGTTATCAGGGAACCCGCTGTTCCCTCTATCCATCAAGTCGAAACTGGTAGTTTCAAAATTGTATGGGAGGTGCGGGTAATAAGCGTCCGCCGGAAGAGTAGTTATTAGAGTAAAAGAAGCATGGTTTGCAAACGCATTAGCGTCCTGGCCCAATGGCGCAGTATTGCGATTATCCATGTCTCCTTGAAGTTTATTCCAGTATTCCTCTCTCATTCCGTTCACAGGTCAGTCATAGGGAACCCGCCGTTCCCTCTAATACTGGAGATTACCTCACCCTATATGAGGACTATGTTTTGATGATTAAACGGATAAGGATAACTAATGCCCCCTTATTCTTACTTTTCGGGGCGGAGATTAGGTAGCATTATTCGCGCAGGATGTTGGCAGAGCCACCTAATAGTAGGTTTGCGTAAATCTTCATCAAAAAAACGATGTAAGCGCAAACGGCCATTTCCTTTTGCTGGTTCAAATAACTGTGTAGTACCAGATTTGTCTGCTAATTTAGAAAGTGCAATTTTTACTGCCCTGACTGCATTAGAGGCTTCCTTTTCGGAATCATCTAGGGTAGATAATATTCCAAGGCTATCCATTAGACGTCCCTGAAATTCTCCTTGTGGTGATGCAGTGATCAATGTCAAAATAATAAATTGGTCCCTTGTTGCAACATCCCATCGCGTCCAATTATTTGAAAAACGGTTTTCTAGTGCTATTAGCCAGTCCCTTTTTTCGCCTTTAAAATGTCGTGGATTTACAGTTTTTTCCTTTTCTAATTGCAGATTAGTTGCATCATTAGTCAAAAATATTTCAGCAAAATGGTGCTTCTCCCAATCTTTACTAAACCATGTACTCAAACGTTCTTCGAACCAAGGGTCAATGCCTCTAGATTGCCAGATGCTTTTTTTCAATAATTCAGGAGCTATTTTTTGGAATGTAGCCGGTTCATGCTTTGAGAGGGTTTCAAACGCCTCTAGGAAACGTGCAACTTGTTTTCGGTCTTTAGCCGAAAGCACCCCCTTTGTATCGTTCCCCATCAACATATAATATGGCCCCTCTTACTAATTATTTTCTATTAGATGCTTAGCATCAAACACACAAATAATATATGGTTTGAAGTGGAATATTAACCCACGTGCAAGACAAATGTATAGAATTATAATTACAATCCGCCAACTAGTCCTGGTACAAGGCGCACGGCACCTACGGTAGCCCAGTTTTGATCTGCAAGTTCTACTGGTTGAAGTAGGCGGTCATTTGCAAAAATCCATGACCCGGGGTTTTCGACTACTTTTTTCATTGTTTCAGCCTTTGTTAACTGTAGCGTGGTGTGGCCAGTGCTATCTGCGATTTCGACTTGGGTTTTTATTTGATTGTCCATTTTTTGGTCTCCTGCCATTCTCGGCATAATTACAATAATATTGACCCTATATGAATGATGGGGGTAGTAACAAAGTATATTCTTTACCGCCGATTGCCATTCTCATGGAAGCCGAACAAAAAGCCAATTTGAGGATTTTTGGGATGGGTGAATACCTCCCCCCATCATATTTTCATACGCGCTTTACGGTTTTGCGCCAACCATTGAATTATGCTAGCGGCTCTGAAAAATTGGCGGATGATGATAAGGCAATACATGCCGGTATAGAAATTGATAATGATTTTGTTGCAGTAGGTAGAATTCACAAAATTGATAGTAATTGTGATGGAGGTCAAGCCGATCATGCTGGACCGGATGCGCCCTTGTGTCCGGGTTTTGCACCATTAGGAAAAGAAAATAATGCAATTACAGCCAACATGGAGCTACGCCCTGCATGTCAAATAAGACAAATGGGCACATTGAATAAGTGGCAACGGCGGGGGTTTGCTGCAAGAATTCTAAGGGCCTTGGAGGACGCTGCTCAAGAGAAATGGAGTTGTAATAGCGGGTGGCTTCAAGCAAGAATTGATGCTGTTCCATTTTATACCAATGCAGGTTGGAAGTGCTTTGGTGAAGAATACGACATCGTTGGCATTGGTCCCCATATGTCAATGTTCAAATTATTCTGATATTTAGAAATGGAGTGTTATCCGTCAAAAACCAAAGATAATAATTACTGCCACTGTTCCAAGAAAAACGAAGAAGGGTGCGAGTATTGTGCTAGTCAACGCCCCAATCGCAAACCATTTTCTGCCGGTTGCAAAACCAGCAATAATTCCCCCTATTACTAGAATAAAGGATATTGAAAATGAGAAGCAAATCACGTCTTCATTTTCTGAATATTGATTTATTCTAACCTCTACCTCTGTATTATTTTCTGGTGGTGTGGGGAAATCAATTTCAATCTGGCCAGTATTTCGGTCGTACCAACCAATAACTTCAGTATTCCAATTATCAACCCCAGACGAATAAGTTTCATGCATTATATCTCCATTATCCCAGCAATCGAACCATAACCAATTATTTCCTCGGTCCCAATCATATCCAATTGCACTTGGAACTAAGGTTTCTTCAACACCGTCAATATTTGTTGAGGCATTGAAATATTCTTTTGCTCCAGAAGGTGAAGTGACAACTAACTCAAAATAACCACTCGAATCCGAGTAAAAACCCATTATTACGATAGAATAATTTGAATTATTTAGTAATACATAGTCAATTGCTGAACTGCGTGGCGATGAACTGTCCCCTCCCCAGTCATCATTAGCCGCTGTCAAATTTGTAAGAACATCGGATTTTGAAAAGGTCCCATTGAAAAGTAACATATAACCATCAAAATTTTGGTATGAACGTATTTGATATTCTCCAGTTTCATTTGCGCTGAAATTGTATAATTGATAGTTTGAGTATTCTGACCATCTATTGAGTTCCCAACTATTCTCCTGTGGTGTGTCCCAATCTTTTTGACCAACTGGAGTATAAGAAATACTACCATCGCAACCTTGAGAGTTTGGTGTTGACGCAATAGATCCCGAAAACTCAGTGGTTTCACCATCTCCAACTCCAATAACTGACTCGCTTTCAGAATATCCATCGTTTCCAAATTCTCCAGTTAAGCCCGAAATTAATAAAAATATCACTACTACTATTAGTGGGAAAGAAAATCCGCCGCCAAATTGTTTCCAAGAAAACTTTTTGTTTTCATCGATGACTGGAACCCCATATACTCCGCTGGAACCTGAAATCTGCCCCGAAAGCGTTGGTTGTTGGACTTGAGTTGGGGTTGGAGTTGGGGTTGGTGAGATATTATTCATTTGGCCCAAAACAATAGGCTGAGGCGGGGATTGGAGTTTATCTTCGTCTTCATTTGTTGGAGTATCAAATGGACTTGTAGTAAATCCGCTGGGCTTTTCATCATTCATCTAACTCCCCCAAGAGGAAACGAGGGGTGAGGACTATTTCTTTTCTTGCACGGAATGAAGGGTTTGTCAAAATTAACGCATATGTTCGGTGAGGGGTTGAATGAAGGGGGCTAGTGGGGAGTTTGTGTTTGGATGGTAGTACACCCTGTTCTTCCATCTCATTGCTGCAGCCACTTGGCTGGGGTCAATGTTGTTCTTTGTTTTCGTATTAGTGCCATATGGTAAAAAACACATGGAGAGAGAAAAATATGTCACATTTCTAAATGATATTGGCATGAAGTATAGAAAATTGGGGTGGGTGTGCTTAATCACAATTGCAATAACCGGTATCATTCTTTCAGATATTATTTCAGGATGGGGTGCTTTTATAGTCCGCGATGGGCATTCAAATCCCCCCGTCAGCACAATCGCTTGGAAAATGGTTGGAGGTGCATTGCTCTTTCTTCTAGCAGCACTCCATGACTTTAAATACGGGCCAAGGGCAATTGCTCTATGGAATGAGGTTGGCGACACAGAAGATTCACGTAAGGCAAGAAGGAAGGCAACCAATTTTGGCCGAATTAACCTAATCCTCTCAGTAAAAATATTCTGGTTAGGAATTACTGTAGTCCGTGGCTCACCATTTTGAATAGGAATGTAATTATCGAAATGTAACGATTTCTGAATCATCAATACCTGTTGCCGGATTTATCCAATCGGCATCACCAGGTAGAACTAACTTATCACCTATTGAAACTAACGTATTAGCAATAGATAGTTGTTGTTTGTATAGCGAATCCCATTCAATATTACCATCATTCCACCTGTTCCAACGTTTAAGCATCCTCCATGAGCGCGTAGCATTTGCATGGAGTGAAAGGTTGGCTCGTCCAGACATGGGCCACCAAATAAAGAGTATGGCAATTACCAAATAGATGGGTAAATATGTTAAATACGCAATTAACCAATGCGAAGAAAGGATACTATTAATTGGGCTTTGCTCGGCAATTATTAACCATGCTACTGCAATAGATATGATTGCCCACCAAATGGGAAATAATATGATGGAAGTATACACTTTTACTGAGCCTATTGCTTCTTTATTGACACCTTTTTTCTCTGCAACCATGACCAATAACCTGTTGAGATAATATGGCGGAAGATTGCCAATTACTGCCCCCCAAGTTACAATTCCGAACATCCAGCATGCCGCCCAAAGCCAACTTGCAAGATAGGTAAGATATTTTTTTGCGCTTAGTTTGTCAGGTTTTGAATCAATGTCCATTGGATGTAAACCATAATTATCCAATGTTTTAAAATGGCTTCTCGTTTTTTCTTCAATACCTGTGGTTAAATCCGGATTATGTTTAGACAAAAAGGCCCAACCTGCACGTAATCTTCTAGCTCCAAGAACTGATTCAGCATAAGATGGTTTGGCCAAGGATGTTTGTGAATTTCGCGCTCTTTCCGCATAAATAATGCTCCTTGCTCGCCAAATTAAGTGGCGGTTTTCCCAATTTTCTGAAGAATGGCTTGCTCGTTTTAATTCATTGCCAATATTAGATGTAAGGTTTCTAACCCACTCTCTTTTTGATTCAACATCACCATCATCACTGGCATTTGGTATGGCCTCAATCTCCATTGGCCTATCAATAATCACCGCTGCCCTTTCGCGAAAAATGTGGGTGTTTGAGTAGTGTAGACCAATTGGAATTAGCGAAGGGGGAGGGGCTCCTTCTTGGTCGGCAATCTCCATTGCCATTTGCATTATTCTTGCAGCACCAGTTTTTACTTTCGCTGTTTGCGAGTATGAATGCGTTGTGCCTTCGGGGAAAATGATTAATCTCTCCCCGCGTGCTACTGCCTGTGATATTTGCAATAGTTGAGCATCATTATGATTTTTTGAGTTGTTGTTTCCTTCATTTGCTCTAATAATCGGTAATGCTCCACTAGCCTTTATTATTCTTCCAAGAATTGGAATATTAAATAATGTATGCTTGGCAATAGTAGATATTTGACCGGGAAGTGTTGAAATCATCAACATAGGATCTATTAATCCAGAGGGGTGCCAGGCAATGAAAATGATGCCGCCGTCGCTAGGAATATTTTCATCATCAACAACATCTATCTCCCTAAACCAAATCATAGATAATAAACGCGCTAGAAATCTCATGAAACGATAAACTGCGCTCGGCCGACTCAAATATAGGGGGTCTTTTGGCCATTGCATTTATTATTGTAAAGAGTAGGTTGCTTTTTACATATCCCCCGTTTTTCAGGTTTAATAATAAGTTGGAGCACAGGCGGAGGGTGAGAATTAGGTGCGATTAGAAACGATACTAATGCGAATCCCAAGCCTGTGCGTATTCAACACCTAACTCGAACTCTACTAATCAAAAAAGTTGGAGCACAGGCGGAGATTTGAACTCCGGTTTCAGGGTTTGCAGCCCCGCACATAGCCGCTCTGTCACCCGTGCTTCATCCCCGCCGAGATGAATGGGTTATTTCAACGCGACCTATTGGAAGGAATTTCTTCAACAAATAAAAGTGAAATAGCCAGAGAGTAGCATACGCCATATTCAAAGGCTTAAACCCCAAGCGCGGTATATCCCTGTGGTTGAGTGATGTAATGCCCAGCGTCAATAATCATCTCGACAAAGTTGGCAAGGGTTTTGCAGATTTCCTTACTCCACCACCAGAACATGTGATCAGATTTACAGTAGGGCAACCAGATTTCCCCACACCTGATAGCATTAAGAGTAAAGTGGTTGAAGCATTAGATGCAGGAAAAACAACTTACACAAGAACGGGCGGGTCGCCAGAACTATGCAAGTCGGTATCACGCTTCCTAAATGAAAGATATTCAATTACCGCCGATTGGGAAAACATAGTTGTTACACCCGGTTGTAAACAGGCTATTCTCTATGCCTTGATGGGTTTGGGAAACCCTGGGGAAGAAGTATTACTCCTTGCTCCTGCTTGGCCTACCTATGATGCCCAAATTTCACTTCTTGGAATGACTCCGGTCCATGTCCCTTGCACTACCCCTGATTTCCATCCAGATTTTGATGCACTTGAAAAGGCGGTTACCGAAAAAACCAAATTTATTCTAATTAATTCACCAAATAATCCCACTGGGGCGGTATATACCCCAGATGAAGTTGCTAAAATTGTTGATTTAGCAGTTCGACATGACTTGTGGATCTTAGACGACATGATTTACGCAACCATGGTCTGGTCCGAGCATCCATATGTTTCTCCAGCAACAATACCAGGTGGAGCAGAACGCACAATTACGATTGGCGGGTGGTCAAAATCATGGGCAATGACAGGATGGAGATTGGGATTTTGCGCAGGACCTCCCGCTGCAGCAAAGGCATTGCATTTATGTCAAACAAGTGCAGCAACACACGTACCTACATTTACAATGGATGCGGCAGCATTCGCATTATTTGCGGATGATGACCGAATGCCAATGCATAATGCCTTCAAGGAAAGACGAGATGTCATTTTTTCTGAATTATCAAATATCCCTCAATTGAAAGTGCGAAAACCCGAAGGTGCATTCTATATTATTATTGACATTGGAGGAACTGGGATGGACGACAAAACCTTTGCGCGTAGAGCCCTTGAGGAGGCAGACGTACAACTCATCCCTGCGAGTTTAATGCCAGGGGGAGAAGGTTTCTGTAGAATCTCTTATGCGACAAATATACCCAATATCATTGAAGGTTGTAAACGATTGCGTGAGTGGTTAGTAAGAGTTTGTTAAGCAGACTCAACTATTCGATAAAGTGTTCCACCTTGGGCAAAGGTTGCGAAATATAAATCTCCATCGGGAGAAAAACGCAAGGGTAAAGGCGTCCCCAAATCAACAGCAAAACGGCTTACTTCGGAAGACCAACCTTGAGGACTATTTTCATCTGGAGTGAAATCAATACGAATTATTTCATGCCCGACCGGCAACAATGAATTCCATGAACCATATACTGTTGCATAAACGCAATAATCTCCGCCGGGTAATGAAGAATTATGTGGGCGGAAATCTATTCCATTAACACTTGTATGTGGTGCCCACACAGCAACAGGCCCTAGTGTTCCAGCAGGTATTGGCGTTTCTGGCTCGTCGTCCGGCCAACCATAATCAGAACCTACAGATAACAAATTTATTTCTTCGTCAGGATGGTCCCCATCCCAATCTCTACCGTTATCGGTGAAAACATAACCCATCCCTTCAATCCAAGTTCCATCAAATGAGTTACGAACGCCACTTGCTGCAACTCCATGTTCTCCAGTCCATGGATCTACCCAAAGCAAGGCTGCATTGCGGGGATCTTCTTGTTGACATACATTACATGTACTGCCCGCATGCCAAATCAATGTACCATTTTTTCCATCCATGACTGCATTTGTTTGATGATTCCCAGTAGGGATTCCATCGACTAATACTTGCGGCTGTCCAAGCCGCCACATCATTGCATCAGGAGTTGCAATATCCCAGGCACTTAGTTTTCCTTTCTCACTAACAATGAGGCGCCACGAGCCATTATCTGGATCTTGCCAAGTAAGAACTCCATGAGGATTATCTAAGCCACTTAGCAAAATATGAGTTGAAAAAGAGCCTACTGAATTCTGCCAAACTCCTTTTATTGAACCCGAATCTCTATCACAAACCAATAACCAATTTTCATCTGCCCAATGAAGGCAAGTTGGACCTCCTAAATTATCTGCTACTTCCTCAATAACGTATCCTGCCTCAAGGATTCTTGGGTCATGGATATCAGCATAAGGAAAAAGTTCTCTAGCCAACAAAAGAGAAATACAAATTAATGCGAAAGGCCCAATATCTCTGCGAGATAATATTGTCATTAATATTCCCCATTAAAACGGAGATGAAAATTCATCGCATTGTTCTGCTATTCGTAAGAGTTGGTTATACTTTGCAGCACGGTCAGAACGAGCCGGTGCTCCGGTTTTTATTTGACCTGCTCGCGTACCAACTGCAAAATCAGCAATTGTAGTATCCTCTGTTTCGCCGCTACGATGAGAAATAACGCAATTATATCCTGCCTCCTTAGCAATGGCCATTGTTTCAAGTGTTTCAGTAACGGTGCCAACTTGATTTAATTTGATCAATATTGCATTGGCCGCATTAATATCAACTCCTTCAGAAAGCCTTTCAGCTTGTGTAACGAATAAATCATCACCCACAATTTGAACGCGCTGACCTTCCGTTTTCGTAAATGCCGCCCATGAACGCCAATCATCCTCACCAAACCCATCTTCAATAGATAATATGGGGAATTCATCGAGCCAACCACTGTAAATATCACACATTTCTTCCCCATCTAATACATTGCCATCCATGTGATAACCGTCATCTTTCAAAAATTCAGATGCTGCTACATCTAATGCAATTCCAATTTCTTCTGTTGAATATCCCGCAGATTCAATCGCTCTAACCATATAACGTAAACCTTCTTCATTAGCAGGGAGGTTTGGAGCAAAGCCTCCTTCATCGCCAACACCACCAAGCAATCCGTCTGTTTTTAGTTCAGATTTAAGGGAATGGTAACATTCCACCCCTGCGCGTAAAGATTCTTCGAATGTATCAAAACCATGTGGAATAACCATAAATTCCTGCACATCAACATTTGACACCGCATGAGATCCTCCGTTGAGAATATTGAGCATCGGGACTGGAAGACAACCCCCTGCCACGCCACCAACATAGCGCCACAATGGCATTTCGTGGATATTTGCTCCAGCATGTAAGCAAGCCATGCTTGCGCCGAGCATTGCGTTAGCACCAAGGCGGGATTTATTTGCAGTCCCATCTAATTCAATTATTACCTCATCAATAGAAGATTGCTCATCAACTGGCATACCTACTAATGCTTCCTGAATATCTTCAATGATATTTCCAACTGCTTGACTAACTCCTTTTCCCATCCAGGTTTTACCGCCATCGCGTAACTCAAGGGCTTCATAAATTCCAGTACTCGCTCCACTTGGCACCGCTGCACGTCCAGCCAATGTTCCATTTACATAGCAATCTACTTCCACAGTAGGATTTGCCCTACTGTCTATGATTTGACGCGCTTCCAATCCGGTAATGAGGTTACTCATTTGACTCCCTTCAGGTGGCCCAAGTAAAACTACGCCTTCAACAAACCGCTTAGGTACTTGCCAAAACCTCATCCGTTAAGATACAAACTTCAATTGAAAAAGATTAGTATTGTTCAAGCACTAATTCTGTTGTGGTACTTGCAATTTCTGCTGGTGCAGCCATCCAAATTTTGTCAAGTAATTGCCGTAGGGCCATAGTGTCATTTACGTGAACGAGTGCAATAAGATCAGCTTCTCCGCTTACCTCATACAATAACTCAATTCCACTCCAGCCAGCAACTTCTCCGGCGAGAGAACCAATTTCAGCCCCAGGGCTTACTTTAATGCGAATAAGAGCTGTTAATCCAACGCCGCCTTCACGAACAGTATATCCGCGAATTGTTCCATTTTCTTCCATCTTTTTCACATGGGTTCTAATTGTGCGTTCGCTAGCGCCAACATGCTTAGCCATTTCCACAAAGGACATCCGGCCGTTCTTTCTAAGTTGAGCAAGTATTGCACGGTCAATTCCACTGACTTCAGTCATAAACTGCCGCTGCCGGGTTATGTATATATAACCTATGTTTTTGCAGTTAACAGGTTGGGTGTTTCCGCAAGGTGGTAAAAAATAACAAATATTATCCTTTTTCCGTTTCTGCATTTTCCGCATTCTTAGAGCCAATAACCTACCTTATGTTAATACTTCTGCATAATATTTCTCCATTGGGTTAAAAGCCAACAAGTGCTTAGGAGTTGATATGTCGCCGGATGAGATGCTTGCCCACGAGTCTACATCTCAAGCGTTTTTGGATGACGTCATTGGTAAATTGAAGAATAGAAGAGAAAAAGATTGGTATAATGTCGATGTCAAAACGATTCTTGATCAAACTCCTATTTTATCGCATGAGACAAGAGAGAATGGTGATTCATTAGTATTCCTAAACTCTAGTGTGATGTATTTTTCACCAACAACAGGAAGAATGCAGCATTTTCCAAGAAACTTAGTTCATTGTTTTGTTGATGATTATAGAATGTCTGAAGAGAAATCAGATATAGTATTTAGAGGAGAATTATTTAGCGTAACTCCTCATGAAGAACAACTTTGTTGGATATTAGAATGTGATAATGAATCAAATGTTCCCGAAGCCCAAGCATCAGTAGCAAAATGGATGTCATGGCTAAATCGGAAATAATTTCTACATTTTCCACTTTACTGAACAACCAATACTTTTTGTTCTTGAGACAGGGGGCGATTCACCCATGACGTGTGCGTCTATTGCGTCCATTAAATCGCGTTTTGATACACCATTTGGTTCACGGGGACTATTGTCAATTCTCCCTCTATAAACCACAACGCCCTCATTATTCAGTAAATATACTTCAGGGGTTCTTTCCGCACCCCAATCTTCTGCAACAGATTGTGATTCATCATGCAGATATGGATAATTCATTCCTTTTTCTGTCCTTTTTTGCATATTTTCAAATGAATCATCGGGATATTGGTTTGAATCATTACTATTTATTCCTACAAAGCCAATTCCGAGGTCTCGGCATACATTTGCCATGTGTTCCAATCTTGCGAAACTTGCAACTACATACGGGCAATGATTGCATTCAAATACAACAACTAATCCATTTTCGCCCATGCATTCTCCAAGACTCATTTTCTTAGACCCTGTGTTGGCGTTTGCATTTAGTAATTCAAAGTCTACAGATTGATCCCCAGGTTCTATGCCCATGAATCACCCAAGTGGGTGAAGGGTTTGAACATTATTATTCTCTGTTACTATTGAAGAATAATATTTCATTTAACAATTATTTAATATTTCAGAGGTGGCGATTTTGGCAGTACATTCATCAAATCGTCGCCTAGCAACTGTATGCTCTGGATCAATGCTCAGTATATTGCGCCATGCCTCTTCGGCTTCATTCCAGTTTTGGGCCTCATGATAAATTGCCGCAATGTGTAATTGTGCTTCAATATTAGTTGGGTCTGTAGCGACTGCCTTTTTGAAATCAGATATTGCGGCTTCATCTCGGCTCCAATCCAAATACAATAATCCTCTTTGGTGCCACGCCATTGAAGATTCAGGGTTAAGACCAAGTGCCTCATTTAGAGGGCTTTCGGCTAATTCCGGCCTGCCTGATGACATATGACATGCTGCAAGTTGAGTTAGGGCGTGTGAATGACGCGGATTGGAACCGATGACTTTCTCCCAACTGTTCTTTGCTTCACTCCATTGAGATAACATCATCAATGCCTCACCCCTACGCACTTCGGCCAATATTAATTCTGGAGCTTCATTTAGAAGTATCTCGCAATCATCTAAGGCCTCCTGCACTTTATCTAATGCCATATACACACTTGCCCTATTAAGACGGGCGCGTACATGTGACGGCTGGGATTTTATTGTCTCGGTGAAAAATTCTAGGGCCTCCTTGAAGCGTCCATATGATGCTGAAATATTTCCCTTCACATAAGTGATTACGGCGTTTTCTGAATCTTTGACACTTGCTGACTCGATTAGCCTTTGAGCCTCTGATAAATCTCCTAAATCAAGCGCCAATAATGCTGCTTCAGCATCAATAGAGGGGGTGCCATTCATCAGCCTTCTAGCTCTTGTCAAGGATTCTTCGGCCACATCCAAATCCTTCATCAACCTCTGCACTCGTGCTAAGCCTAGCCAAGCAATACCTGATTCGCGGTCAACATTTAATGCTCCTCTAAAACTATCACCTGCTACAGAAAGAAGGGATTTGTCCGTTTCCCCACTGCCGTCTCTTCTTAAATCCGCAAATGCAAGATGCAGTCTTCCCCATTGTATTTGCAAATGTACGCTCATTGTAGGCGGCGTTGGTGCTGACCTGAGGAGGCTTTCTGCTTGGAGGGGGTCGCCATCTTGTAGGGACATTGCGGCCATGGATGCTCGGAGTTCGTCGTTATTTGGCTCACCCTGAAGTGCCTTTGCTAAACTTTCTCTACCCTCTGTTTCCTTGCCTGTTGCAGTTAGCAAATCTGCCTTTAGAAGTATTAATTCTGTACCACCGGCATTAAGAGCAACTGCATGAATTGAGGATTTTAATGCGCTCGCCAATTTACCTGAATTGGTTGAAAGTAATTTTGCCTGAAGAGCCCAAGCATCTCCATTTTGACGATCTAATAAAAGACAACGTTCAACGGCTTTGATAGAGTTATCTGGTTCATCCAATTCATCATGTAATAATGCCTTTTGTAACCAATCGGATGAACGCGAAGGGTCTGCTTCAAGGGCTGCGTCTAGTGCTTCTAATGCTTCACTACTTGCACCGGCGCGGGCACGTAGACCTGAAAGTAAAGACCGATCGGCAGCGGTATCTAGCCCGAGTGCTTCAAGGCGCAATACGTCCCTTTCAGCAGCAGGATCTCCAATTTGAGCCAATAAATGTGCATGAGTCCTAAGTAATTCTGGATTGTCTGGGTCTTGACGAAGTCTGGCCTCAAGCCAAATTCTCTTACCTTCATCATCTCCTGCCTCGGTTGACAAATGTTCAAGTGCCCGAAGGGTGATTTTTTCACCGGGAGCCAAACGTGCTGCTTCTTCAAAACATGACAAAGCCCAGGATCTGTGGCCACTCCTGTATGCTAATTCACCGAGGCGGCGTGATTCAAGGTCTGAAAGCCCTAAATCTGCGGGTCCAAGTCCCACTTGAGTTAATATCTCATAAATTCGATTTGAAAGTTGTAGCATACCCGGGTCAATATTCTTCTCCGTAGCAACTAGGTCTCCGTCCACATCAACTGTTGCCAATAATCCTCTAATTGAAGTAAGTAGTTTTTCGGCTGCAACAATTTGATTTTCGCTGGTTTCTATCCCACCTACGCTCGCCTCAATTAAATCAAGTGTTTTATGAGCATCAATAAGACTCTTTAATCCGGGGTGGGCATACAAAATAGCATTAATGCCTCCATTCATATCCAATAATAAATTGCTAATTTGAAGAATAGTTTCGGATATTTTTTCCCTTTCAGTGACTTCTTCCAAACGGTTTTGACGAAGATTAGAATCAACAGTGGCTATCCACCAAGTTAGGGTTCCACTTGCGACCACTAAGAAAAAGGCCAATACAACTGTAAACGGGTCCATCATCACTAAGCCGACTCGCAAGTGTTTTATGGTCTGCGGAAGAAATGGCATTGAAAAGTGGCTTTTGCCAACCAATAAATCTGCACGGAGGTAGTATTTGACGTGTAATAATAGAATCTGTGGTGATTTGTGTTTAGGACTAAAAAGCACATCTAAGGGTGAAAATAAACCGACATTGAAAAGACCCTCCTATTTACAGCAAAGGTTGAGGGGGAGCGGTTTGACTAATCGAGATGAAAATGGTTGGTGGGCAGAGCGCCTGCAAAAATCAAAATCATTGGGTTATGATATTGATAAAATAAAAGAGGTGTTAATCAAATATCCTGAGCAAGCAAGCCAGAATATTATGCAATATGAAAAACATATTGAAGATTCCGAACAATTAAGAAATCAATTGATGAAATTACCCAGTCATTGGAAAGAGGCGATAAATGAGTGGATTCCATTACTAGATGACCCCTATAATGCTGAAATTGTGCGCAATGAATTTAGAAGAATGCAACTTAATCTACGCCCTTGGGGTCTTGAAGCCGAAGCTTATTATCATCTATGGGAGAAAGAAGGAAAGGCAAAACTTCTCGAAAAGGTCTGTGATCGATTAGATGCTCTTGATACATCAATGGCTCTTGAATCGAATGAAGTTTGTGAGGCGATGAAATATTCAACAGACCCGAACGGGTTGATTGAAGCAGTAGAGAACCTAGAGAAAAAACAAGGCAGGCGGATTCACCATCTGCGAGAAATGGCTGAATTATTAGAAAGTAGGGGTTTTACAGTTGGCAATATTTACTTAGGCGGTTTGGCCAAAGCCGCTGAAAGATTGGAAGAGATTTCAAATCGTGCTGAAAATCATCAAGGGATTGTTTTAGTAATTGGCACTGAAATTACGCCTTTCGATGAAGAATTGGGGCAAATATTTGAGCAGCGACGAATAGAGATTCAAACCCTTGGAGGAGGGAACGAAAGTGATTCATTAGATCGACTTCAACAAGAAATTAATGCGGTTTCATCATCATTCCATTCAAGATTGAGTAAATTACAACAACGCTTACAACAATGGTTAGCAAGAGGAATCATTCTACCTTTGGATGAGGCAGTGCCGGCTGAAGACCTGCTTGTTTGGGAATCAAAAATTGCAGAAATTGAATTGGTAATCAATACACACGACACCGTATGGGAGCGCCTTGAGGAGCAACTGAATATTTGGCCCGAATATTCTGAACGCGCAAATCAACTCTTTGGAAAAATAGAGCAATTAGAAGAATTAATCACTATTTCTGAAGAACTTGAACAAAAAACTCGTTCTGAAGTTAACAAAGGGAGTGAACTGATTAGTTTTTGGTCGGGGTTAGGCTTTTCAATGGCTCTTTGGCAACAACGATTTGATGAACAACCTCGAGAAGCCCTAATCTCTTTCAATCAACAATTACCAATATTGGAAGAAGCGAGAAAGGCAGTAGATTCAATATTGCGGCTTGATATTTCAATGAGAGGGGAGGATGAGGCTGAAAAAATGGTCGGCATATTACAAGATGCAATCCTTGAAGATAATTCAATTCAAATTGCAAACGGGTGGTTGGAAAAACGAAGAAAGCGAAACTTAAGGCACCGCGTTCTTCTTGAATCCGAATGGCGTAAATTACTCGCTAGCGGTAAGGCTGATGAGTCAATATTAACCGCCGAATACACGCTCGCTGCATTTGAAAATAAAATAAAAGAATGTGGCCTTAAATCAAAATCTAAAACTGAAGGTTTTGATCGGCTTGGTATTGAACTATCGCGACTATTTGATGGATGGGACGCAATGGGTTGGGAAACCAGCGGTCTAAGAAAAATGTTACAAGATAATAGTTTAGAGTTGGGGCGTAGAATGCCATCAATTCAAAATGTCATGGAAAGGCACCCTCAAATTAGAAAGCGACTGGGTTATTTGCCTTGGGAAAGAAATCTTGCTCTTTCAACCAGCATTAACCTTGAGTTGAGACGCCCAGAAAAATTGCAGGCTTTGATGGAAGATATCCCTTCATTATCTGCTATACTGGCGAAATTATCACCTGTAGAAAAAACTCATGAATGGGTGGCTTGGAAGCCACTAAATACACCTAGACCAATATTAATGCCGCAAATTGATAATGGTAAAACTACAAATTCTGAAATCGAAGTTCTTGAAGCCGCAATTGCAGATATGGAAAATAATTCCCATGAGGAATTAGTAGAAGATTTTAACATCGAAGAAAATGCAAATAATAATACTAACCAAGTGGAAAAAGAAATCAACGTTCAAAATGAGTCCACAAATGAAAGTGCTAATAATGCAATTCGAAAAGTGATGCAAGATAATAAAATCAATAGTTCACAGAAAAATGAGATTACTCCAACTAAGGAGCCTGAAGAACAATTACAAGTATTAGAGAAAGCAAATGTTGTTAATTCCAAGCATATTGGGTGGGGCCATTTTTCCAAACTTGGAAATGAATTATTTGTTATCATGGGGCTGGATGAAATTGATGATGAAGAAGAAATTATAGTCGATATAATGCGCCGCCAATTAGCAAAAGTTGTCGGGATTACTCCGAGAGATATTCGCGTAGATAGATTATTGAGATTAACATTAAGAAGTCTTCCCGTAGCTGAAATTAGTTCTACGATGATGAAGATTGTATGCGATAATTTTTCTCAATTGATTACTATCGCTTCGGCATTAAATAAATGGAGCATTGATAGATTACAATCGCGTGGACTAAAATCTGTGAAAGGTTTAATCCGCAATTCTAAACAACTTGGCTTAGCACTCCACCGAATACCTGGGCCAGGGATTAGTTTGCCATTGGATGCTGATGATGAGCAATTACCAAAAATAGTTGATTTTACCCAAATTTCATCCGCAATTTCAAAACTTCGAACTGCCGTAATTCTACCTTCTGCTGGAAATATTGTTTCGGCATAAGTACCAACTATAGCGGCCTATTTAGCCACAAAATATGGCTTAGTAATTAACCACCTAAATCATTGAGTAACTCATTTTTTTCATCACTACTCATCGTATCTACTCGCGGAGAAGCAGCAACAGGCGCCATTAGTGCAGGAGGGGGCGACGAGGTCCTGATTTCCCTGTCGAAATTATCCATTGGGTCAATCCCATGAGACAATGGTGGTGGTGGGGGGAGGAGGCCTGATGATAGTGGAGGTGGGGGGGAGGCCCGACGATAGTGGAGGAAGTGGGGGTGGTGCCATTTCTGGAAGGAGAGGTTGTGCCGCCATCGATGGCGGAGGGGGAATTATTGCGGGCGGCTCTGGTGGGGTGAAGGATAAATCAGGAAGGGGGAGTGGGGGTAATTCTGTATTTGAACCATTTGTTATTGAGGTAGGAAGAGGCGGGGGGGGGGGTAACTCGCCACTATTATTACTCACCAATTCTTCCTCGCCTGTCACCACCGCTTGAGTGAGGGCGGGAGGAGGCGGAGGGATTGATATTCCTCCATCTTGAGGTGGCATTTCATAATTAATTGCTTCACCATTAGAGATTGGTGCAGTAATTGTTTGGGGGGGGAAAAACCCTGTTGTATCGGTGCCTTGTATGTTTGGCGAAAGTGGTTGAGGAGAATCCGCCGGCGTTTGCATTCCACCAATTATTGCTGCTTGTTGTTCTGCTGCTTGTTGTTCTGCTGCTTGTTGTTTGGCAATTTCTTTTGCTTCCAATTTGGCCTTTTTAGCAAGTTCCTTTTGCATTTTTTTCTCTGCTTTTGAATCTGCTTTTGCTTTTGCTCGCATCATTTTTTCTTGTTCGCCTTCAGCCATTAATGCACTGAGTTTGACATCAATTTCTCCAGCCGTTTGATCTAAATCAGAGGTGTCTATTTCGTCACCTTGAAGAAGTTGTTTCATAATTCCATCTAAGCAATTCATACTTGCCCCAGTCAATTCAAGATTTGAGCCAAGACGCCAAATAATTTGCCTATAACGACCACTTGAAGTTTCGAATGTAAATACCTCGGGGTCTGCCCATTGTAGCAATGAGAGAATTATTCCCGGCACCAATAATGAGCCTGCGGCAGCAACTCCAACAATTGGCAAAACAAGCCCAGTAATCCCCATCCCCCACCAAGCATATTTCCCTGAATCCAACCAATCTAATCTCATATGAGTAAAGCCTTGAAAGGCCGAGCGTTGGAGAATTAATTTATCTTCAACAGTAATATTCCCATCAGTATCTCGTTCTGTAATAACTAAACGAAGAAGATTTCCATCAACAATCAAAGATGATGATTTTTGCCCATGAATTGCTTCTCGTAAAATAAACTCATGGGAGATATCTGAATTTGTCATTGAGGCGCGCACTGCTTCCCCTTCGCTCCTATAACGCCTCTCTTGCATTTTCCAAGGAGTAGAGGTGGCGGCGCTCCCATCACTACTTTCTCCAAAATACATAGAACTCCCTCCGGCCGCTGCTGCCAAAATAATACTGACAATAGTTAACCAAGCGCTATATCCTAGGCTGGCATCACCTTCTGGCATCATCGCATACCAAGCAATAACACCAAGCAATACAAATCCAGCACCGCCAAATGGATAATATTGCGAATAGGGGGTTTTCGTGCCGCGGAACTCCATAAACGATGTAATGAGCGTCGCTAACATTGCTAAAATACCAATAGAAATGAGTGTCATTCCAGTGAATCCAGCACTGGCAGTTTCACCTAATTCACCACACAACTCATCTTGTTGAGATTTGTTGTATTCATATTCTTCGGCGAGCGAAGTGCAATTGTCATATGCACTACTTAAATCATTAACCACTGTAGTACAATTATCATTGAGGCAACTTGTCATAGACATGTCATCAAGCCCAACTTCTGATTTCACAGAAATGGTCATATCGAGTACTGTTGTCGATTCCTCTTGTACTGCCCAAGTATCCGACATCACACCGAACATAGCCAAAAGAATTGCGCCCACAACAAGGCTGGCGCTAACCCAAATTATGCGATTCGGGGGTTCTCTATCCGCCGCGCCATCGTGTAGGGCCAAGGCGGAGGGAGACGGAGCGGGCGTGTCGTCTTGTGTTTGCATTTCTGCCGCATCATCCATGTGAGTTCCTATTGTCGCTTCGTCCATTTGCGAAGGATTTTCGTCAATAGTTTCTGCAGGCGCGCCATCTGCTACGTCCTCAATACTTTGCCCCTGCATGACCCCCGATGCCAGTACCCATTGAATATCTTTCACCCTTTATTATTTGATATCAGATGAAAATTCAATAAATAATACATAGGGGGAGCAGTATAGGTGGAAACATGGGGAAAATAAATTTAGACTTGCAAGGAGGAGTTTTTAAATTCACTAAGCCTTGTTCCTGGGGTTCGTGGATAGTGGCCATTATTGGCCTGTTGGTGTTTTTCGCTGGAATATATGTTGCTCTTGGAGCAGTTGATGGCGAGCAATATGCCGGTGGATTGTTTATTGTGCCCCTTGGGCTGACAATAATGTCTTTTGCTTTCCCTGGTTCTTTTGAATCAGAATTAATGGAAATTCGCAAAAATTCTATTTCTCCTGAAGAACTAAATAGACAAGCAGAAGAAAGGGGATTGAGTATTGATAATTGGTTATTGGGTCAAACTACTCTTGTACCTACGAATGACCCTTCCGATTGGATTATGGCGGCACCAGGCCCTGCTAGTTGGGATGAAGATGACCGTTATGGTCCCGAGGGAGATGGCTCCCCCCTTCCGGAACATCCAGTGAATGTTGGAACGCCGATCCCTGCCACTACTACTACATTTACAATACTCATATTATTAGCAATAATTACTTCATTGTTTGCACTCAGCGAATTTACTGCCACTTATCAATCAGTGATGCCGGCGGGTGTAGCCATTATTGCAGGTGTTCTAATTACCATAGTTGGTTATTACAATGTGAAAATAATGCGTCAAAAAATTGACACGCCTACATCATTAATCCGCTCAATTGCTGCGGGGTATCCAGAATTGGTTGGCCAAGTTAGACCTGGACCCGAAGGTATTCTCAAGGTTGTAGTGGATGGGCATCAAAGTATGGTGATGAATAACATGGTTGCCTTTAATTGGTCCTATGAACAATATCGTTGTAGAACAGTACAGACAAAAGAAGGTTCAAAGGAAGAATGTAGATGGCATACTGTTCGTACAGATGAAGGTGGGTGCTCTTTCATATTACATGATGGCACAGGTGGAATAAGAGTAAATCCACAGACATTCAAACGTAAGGATTGGGGGAAGTTTCGTAAACGCTGGGATGGAGCATTTGCCAAAACTTTACTTCAAGATTTCAAATCTCAAGCAATGGCGAATCTGCTAGGAGGGGGGAGAGTAAAAAAGCATAGATGGACACTCTTTGGGCTTAAACTCGGGGAGCCGGTTTATCTGTTAGGTAATACTCGGCAAAGAACGAATGAAGAATTGAAAGAGGAAGGGTTAGATGGATCTCTACAAAATACATTACTCGAAGTAGTCGGTGATGAAGATGCACCGGGAATAAAATCAAATATTCATCGTGGAACTGAATTATCCAGTTTAGGAAGAATGCGTTCTGGTGTTGAAATGATAATGTTACCACTTATCTTTACTATCGGCGCAGTTGCAATTTTGGGCTTAGGATGAACTAATTACTTGTAAACTATCATCCACTCCAACCACAACAGGTGGCTAGTAAAGTAAGTTGATTGGAAATACTATTCAAAATCAGCAACAAGGAATGTTTCTACATCAGCAGTTGCTTTGAAACCCTTGCCAGAAGACGTTCCCACGACAGTTTCAATTGCAGCATCACTGGCGATTTCAAGTTGTCTTTCTGAAAGTGGGCCATTAAAAACAATTGCTACTGCACCATCTGCTTCTTCAGCGGCGACCGCGAGTTTTGAAGGACCAATTGGGTCCGAAACATTACCATCCATGTAAACAATTACTGCTTTATTGGCTGCTAATCCTTCCAGATGTGCAAATAATTCCGTTGCTCGTGCGGGAGTTTCGACTTCTGTTTCTTCAAGTTCTACTCCGTCATCCTCAGCTTCTTTTTTGAGGAGTTTTGTGTTGAAGAGGCTTGCGGCAACCTTAGACTGAAGGCACTTAGTGACTGTCTTTTGTGGGAGTAGTTCCCATTCTTGCCCAACAGGGGCTTGGGCGACAAAGTTGACTTTTAATTGCCCAAATAATTCTCTAAATAGCATTTCGCCGCCGCGATCGCCATCGATTGCGACAGTTACATTTTCCTTACCGTTTGCTAAGTCAATTAATTCCTGCTTAATATTCCCTGCTCCATCAGCGGAAATTGCATTTTTTATGCCAAAATTAATGACATTTTTTACATCATTTCGTCCTTCAACAATAATTAACGAATCGCTGGTTTCAATATTGGGTCCACATGTTAATCCATGGAAGGCGGTTACTTGCTGAGTTGTTAATACCGAGCGAACTTCTTCAATTACAGTCTTACTGGCAGATTCTCCAGAACTTACCATTTCCAACAATAGACTCTTTGCTCTTTCAACAACATCATTTCGCTTTGTTTCACGGATATCTTGAATTTGGTCAACAACAATAATTGACTTGCAAGGTCCGATTCGGTCAATGGTTTCAAGGCTAGATGCAATAATTGCAGTTTCAACATTATCCATGCTTGATGGAATCATAATCATTCCGGAAACTTTTCCTTTGATGTTTTCAATTTCCACATCAACGTGGCCAACGCGTGCTGTTCTCTGCAATTTGCGCAATTCTAGTTCATCGCCGAGTAAGCCCTCGGTTTGGCCCATAATGGCCCCGATGATATCCTTTCTTTGCACACTGCCATCAACCTTCAAGGTTGCTTTAATCATGTATTTCATAGCCTTTCCATGGCCCTTTTTGTTATTTTTTTGATATTGGTTTTTTGTCATTAATAATCCTCCTAACTAATGGATAAATCGCTCAACCCTCGAAAGGGGGGATGCACAATTGTGCTGGTGAGTTGGATGGAACCATCGGTTCAAACCTAGGCGGCATGGCATCACATTTGAACTATGGGGCTAAAAATAATCAAAATATTGTTTAAGCGATGGGCTGAATAAGCAGGAGCGAAGTGGGGGTAATGTGTCTGAAGAGACGGTACGTACACATGAGGTGTTCAAAGGCACCATTGAGGTAATGCTTGAAGACGGCATATTAAACCGTGAAGAAAAGCGACTGATTATCAAATTATCAAACCAGCTAAAACTTGAGCCGGAGGAACCCGCCCTCATATATCGGGCAATCCAAGATGGCACTGAGATTGAAGGTGGGAGGGAAATGGCAACTGCAGAACGTCTCAGAGTATTTGAAAGAGTATATGAGGTGGCTTTACTGAATGAATCTTTGTCTCGTGACGAATATCGCGTCGTTGCACATTTGAGAAATAATCTCCATATTAGTGACAAGGAATTTGAAGATATTGAAACACATTTGAAGAAAATTGTTAAAGAAAGGTTTGAAGATAAAATGGTTGACAAAATGCTTTCAACCCTCAAGGATAGTGTTTCTTTAGTTGGTAGTTTATTTGACAACATTCGAACAAAAACAGTTTGAGGGGTTATTTTGGACCCGCTTGATGATTTTCTTACCTCTGTCGCAGTAAAAACAGTATTACATCCCAAAAAAATTCTACCGATATTACGCGAAGCATATACAATTGGCGTGCCGGCATTAATTGCAAAATCAATGACCGATAGATTAGGGGAATCTGGAGGGTTTGCCTTCCACCTTGGAACTACAGACCCACAAATGCGTAGAATAACATCCTGGCTATTTACCTGCTTTGGTGAAGTCAGAGGAGGGTTACAAAAACTACTCCTGCCTTTATGGAAAAGAGGAGGGAGGGAGGATTTCAAATTAGTGGGACTAATTCTTGCGAACCTTGATGATGGCGATTTACAGCAGGGCGTATGGTCTGAATTTTTTTCCTTAATCAAGACCAACTCAAAGCACTCTCTTGAATCATTATTGGAAATAATTGAAGAAATTCATCGCTCTCGCCCCATCCCTAATAATGAAGAATTAATTTCCCTAAGTTTGGAGGGGGGAATGTCACATCAAACAGTAATACTTGTTTTGATTGTTGGAGGAAATAATACTGAATTTCCCAAAGAAATTATCAAATCGGCTGCAAAAGGAGGCGAACTGTTCGAAAGGATACGGCAACGCCTTCTAAATGAGTGAGGTTCAAGTCAAGAATAGGGGTGGGGTTGACATGGTTGAACGTTTTCTCTCCGCTGATGACCCTGTGCTTGAGGATGTTTTGAATTGGACAGTTGAGAGAGATGCTGCCGATATGGCCAAACTGCTTCAATGGCTGCCCTCGGCTAGATCTATACGCGAACAACGAGTCTTAATGGCAAAAGTAAAATCCCTTTCCGCAGAATTGGAAATGGCAATGGAAAAAATGGCTGCATTACAACAAGGGTGAAGTGATGCTTGGACTGATATTATCTGGAGGCCAATCACAACGGATGGGTAGAGATAAAAACCTCCTCCAAATAAATGGCAAAGATATGTTATTGCGTACTTTTAATTTGCTTCAAAAAATCCCCTTGCAAAATATATTATTAGCAAATAAAACAGGCGATCTACCCCTCATTAATGAATTAAAAAGTATTGCGGATACACACCAATTATCTGGGCCTTGTGCTGGTATTTTTGTAGGGCTGGAATGGGCTCAAAAAAATAATATTCAATGGGTCCAATTATGTCCAATTGATATGCCATTACTAACTCCGAAAATATTCACAGTGCTTTCTTCTTTTTGCAGTGAGGAAGTAAAGGCAATTGTACCAAGAAGTCAAAATGGCATTGAACCACTCCTCGCATTAATTCAGACTGAAAAGGCATTAATGATCCTGAGAAATGTAATTGCAACGGACAATACCCGTCGAGAAAAAGGGGACCGTGAAGAAAAGAAAAATGGGGTAAGTGTAAATTGGCTACTTCACGAATTAGGGTGTTTGCAGATTGGAATGGATGTGTTCAATAATAACGACATTGAGGATAGTTGTTTTTGGAATATGAACTATCCTATAGATTATAAAAAAATCGTTGATTACATCAATTAATTATTTTTCCTATTGAGTAATCATCAATTACCCGTGGATATAATTTGTGCTCAGCATTTTTTACTCTTTCTGCCAATAATTCTTCGCTGTCATCAGCATGTACTAGCACTTCAACTTGAGCGATTATCTGGCCTGTATCAACACCGCTATCAACAAAATGTACGGTGCAGCCCGAAGTTTTTTCATTCGCTAGGAGTACATCTCGGTGCGCATGGGCACCAGGGTGCTTCGGCAACAGACTCGGGTGGATATTTAGCAATCTCCCCTCCCACTTGCTTACAAACCAAGGACTCAATATTCGCATATATCCTGAAAGAATTACTGCCTCAATATCATTATCAATTAATGTCTGATGTATCAATTCTTCATGCTTTTGCCTACACAAATCCATGTTTTCGCCAGATGGAAGAGGGATTATTGAACAATTTATTCCTAGATTTGTGGCCCTTTGTATTCCACCAACATTTGCTTTATTAGAAATTACAAGCGAAGTAATATGGGTGCAACCTCCAATATCATCCAAACGCCGCTGGTGTAAGATTAGCGCTTCCATTCCGCTACCGGAACCAGATATCAATACCGCAATGCGAAGGGGCCTCTTTGAAGTTGCTACGCGTGGCATTATCAAATTTCAGGCCTCCCCTATTTCCCTCCAGAAGGAATAGATTGATGAGATTATTCCTAGAAACACCTCATGTATGCGATGCACGGCCCATCGGATGAGGGAGTTCATGCCAGAGGGTAGTATCCGATTTGATTCAGTCGATGAGATTATTTCTCATTACTCTGGCAATGCGAGCCCTTTGCGACGTAAAATATATGTTGTAATCGGCCTAATATTCGTCGTTTTTGCTATCATTGGAATATGGGTCCCTGGTTGGCCAACTGTCTCTTGGTCTGTTCCGGCTGCATACTTATTTAGTCTTTCAAATGAAAAATTATTTCGTTGGACATTAACCAATCGGTTTTTTGGAAAAAGTTTGTACAAATATTACTCAACAGGAAAAACTCTTCCAAAACATGCAAAAACATGGATTATCATTTTTATCATTTTAATGTCAACATTATCAATTTGGGTCACGACAGCAATGGGCGACCCTGGTTGGGGTCAAGGTTTCATTGCTATTGTTGCAGTAATTGGCATTTGGTGGATTTGGTTTAAAGTAGAACACCGCTATTGATTCAGTGTCTAAATAATCGATGGCCGGTAAATAGCATTGACATTCCGCGCTCGTTGGCTTCGTCAATTACCTCCTGGTCGCGAATGCTTCCTCCGGGCTGAACTACTGAAACTGCGCCAGCTGCTGCTGCGCGCTCAATTCCATCTTTAAAAGGAAAAAATGCATCGCTCACTAACACACAACCTGGTGCTTCATCGCCGGCTCTTCGTGCTGCAATATTAACCGCTTCAACACGACTGGTTTGTCCCGGGCCAATGCCGATTGTACGGGTGCCCTTTACCATTATTATTGCATTAGATTTTACTTGTTCGCAAATTCTCACTCCAAATTTCATACTTTCTATTTGTTCAGCAGTAGGTTTCACTTTAGTTACCACTTTTGCCTTATCCCAATCGATGACCGGAGGCTCCTCTGTTTGCACTAACCATCCACCCTCTATCGGTTTTTTTACCACAAGTCGGGGCAGAGAGGAAAGGCGGTTATTTGGCGAAGGTATTGTGAGAATACGACGGTTTTTCTTTTCCATGACCAGAGCCTTGGCTTCAGCAACATATGCTGGAGCCATCAATACTTCTAGAAACAGAGGCTTTAGTGCCTCGGCAACTTCCATTTCGACTGGTTCATTAAAGCAAATTATTGAGCCGAATGCAGATTCGGGGTCGCTTGCTAATGCTGCCTCATAGGCTTCTAGTTGGGTTTTCCCAAGTGCGGCTCCACATGGATTATTGTGTTTTACAATAATACATACATGAGAAGTTTGGGGCCATTCATCTGTTGAAAGTGCACGACAGAGGCGGAGACATGAATCTGCGTCGGCGTAATTGTTGTATGACATTGCCTTGCCCCCTTCTACCTTTGCAGTTACTAATGTTGAAGGTGAGGAGGGGGCTACTGATTTTGCTTCAATATACAGAGCCGCTGCTTGATGTGAATTCTCCCCATAGCGCAAAACATGATCTCGCTCAGCCGATATGAGTAATTGCTTAGGGAGGCGTAAAGCTTGTTCGCTTACTTCATCGGGTATTGCCGCATCTCCAACCCAGCGATTATGTAATTCATTGGCGATTACCGAGTCATAGGATGCTGTGTGCTCAAATGCTTCAAGCGCTAATTGACGGCGGAAATCAAGGCTAACTCCGCTTGAACCATTTGCATTTGCGATCTTCTCCAAGATTGGAGTATAATTTTGTGGATTGGAAGCGATAATAACGTGTTGGTGATTTTTTGCAGAAGCGCGAATAAGAGTAGGGCCTCCAATATCAACCATTTCAAGTAATTCGTGGTCGGGCAAGGGGGGGGTTTTTGCCGCGGCATCAGCAAAGGCGTAAAGATTCACAGCAACAACCTGAATGGGAGAATATCCCAAATCATTCAATCCTTGACGGTCGTCATTTCTCTCAAGGCGGGCGAGTAATGGGGCATGAATTGCAGGGTGGAGGCTCTTGACGCGGCCATCAAAACATTCGGGGTGGTTTGTTACACTTGACACATCAATAACTTCGAGGCCGGATTCGCGTAACAGTCTCGCAGTACCGCCTGTTGAAAGAATCTCAAAGCCAATTTTTGCCAAGCCATGGGCGAAATCAACAATTCCAGTTTTGTCAAATACAGATAGCAGGGCCCTTGGGGCCTGCGAAGATGATGCGTCTTCCAACATGCTCCCCGTTATCTTGCGCAAGCGTAGGCCGGTGATAATATATGCGATTGAATAATTAGTTTTTTTTACCCCTAAATTCGTATTTTCTAAGCGGCGCGGTTATGTGGTGGTGGCTGCTGCGGATGAAGGAGGGGATATTGTGAAAACCGCAATACTTGTAATCGGCTTCAAGCGTTTACATTATTTTCAACGTACTCTTGAAAGTTTAGAAAAAAATCCTGAAAGTCAAACTCTTGACTTCCATTTCTACTTGGATGGTGGGCGTGAAGCAAATCAAGAAGAACTCATTGAAATGATTGATAATTCGCCCATAAAGAATAAAAAAATTGTTTGTCGAAATTCAAATTATGGAATTGGCCGACACCTCATTGGAGCAAGACGTGAATTATTTGATGGACTTGGCTATGACCGAATAATATTATTTGAAGACGATATGGAATTAGCCCCAACCTATATTGAAACTGTTCTTAAAATGTCTGATTGGGCCCATCAATATGATAACGTCGGAACTGTAATGGCCTTCAATTTAAATGATTCTAACCAAAGTGAACAATTGGAAGATTTGGATAAAGTAGTCCCCACAAATAGGCATTTTTGGGGATATTGTTTAACTCGAAAAGTTTGGGATAACATTAAGCACATCGTATATGAATATGAAGAAACTTATCTTGAAGGTGTGCCTTACAAAAAACGCAACCACCGCCGTATTAGGAAAAAATTTATGCCGCATTGGATGGTGCAACCGCGTAGAAAATATAGTGGCAAAACCCTTGACATTCCCGAAGATGCAATAACGCCGCCATTTGCTATTAAACAAACAAGAAACACGCCCACCTCTCAAGATGCAATGACTGCGCTGGGATTATGGAATGCGGGTTATGCAAGGCTTACTACAATTGTTCCGCGCGCCAGATATATTGGGATTCAGGGTCTATCCTTTACCCCAAGAGTATATCGAAAACAAGGGTTCGATAAGCAGCAAAATTTTGAATTTACTGAAGAAGATAGATCTTTAGAAAAATTCGCATTATACCTCAAAGATTCAAATGGAAAGTTAATAAAACCAACCATGTATGAATAATCTGTATGATAATTTATCAAAGTCCTCAGGGGGATTATTGAAGAATAGACCGCCGCTGGGGGTACCATGGCTGGTATGCGCACCTTGTCCGTCCTCCTCGTTTTTGAGACACTTATTGCAATAATTATTGCTAATTCATATGGATGGATGGATGGTTTTTGGGCCTTTGCAGGAATGATGATTGCAACCGCAATTATTACTGGCATTATAAATTATCAAATGACTGTAGAGTCACTTGATATGACCCGTATGAGGGTGGCTTCATGGATTATTTATTTGATTCTAGCCGTAATGATGTCAAATGTATTCACTTCAGGATATGGTTTTCCACAGGTTGGCTCTATTGCACTCGGATTTATCACCGCCTCAATAATTTGGTGGGTCTATTACCAACTTGAACCGGCAAATGGATGATGGCATTTTCTTGTTGCCTTTCGCCGAAGGGGTGAAAACAAGAAGCCGACCACCTATTGAGTGAGAGGCATGGCTACACTCGGAAATCACCCGGAATTACCGGCAAATATTGAATCCATGCTTGAAGCAGATGTAAGCACCCTTTTTCTAAAAGCAGGATGCGTCCCTCGCACAAAAAGAGGATTGATTGGCAACATAATATTATGTGATGTTGATGGGGGAAAGGAATGGTCAAACATTGAGATGGAGCAACTCCAAGGTGATTTTGAAAGTTTGATTGTGGGTAACCCGGAACGGCACGATTGTTTTAGAGAAATTGATCGCACCGGCTGTTTGGTATTACAAATTGGCGACTTGAGAATTACCTGCGCATATCCTCCCTTTTCGGATGCAAGAGAAATTACCATTGTTCGGCCTGTGGCAAAACTATCCTTATCTGAATATGATTTGCATAGTAAATTAATCAGTAGATTATCGGACCATCATAGAGGCGTATTCATTTGTGGTCGGCCTGGTTCCGGAAAGACTACTCTTGCACAGGCTGTTGCAGAATTCCTTGATGAGGAAGTTGGAGCCATGGTAAAAACCATGGAGGCTCCAAGGGATTTGCAATTGGCAGAAAGGATTACCCAATATGCACCCCTTGAGGGAGATCTTGAAAAAACCGCTGAAATTATTTTCCTTGTTCGGCCTGATTTTGTTATTTTTGATGAGGTTAGAAGGGCTAAGGATTTTGAAATATTTAGTGATGTTAGATTAGCAGGTGTTGGGTTACTTGGAGTCACTCACGCAAATTCTGCATTAGAAGCAATCCAAAGATTAATTGGAAAAGTGGAGTTAGGTTTGGTACCTCAAGTTCTCGACACCGTCTTACATATAGAACACGGGAAAGTCGCACAAGTTTTGGAATTGAGAATGGTGGTAAAACCACCGTCTGGGATGCAAGAAGACCTTGCTCGCCCAGTTATTGAAATTGTTGAGTTTCCCAGTGGAAAGGTAAGTCATGAGATGTTTGCCTTTGGTTCGGAAATATCAGTTGTCCCAGTTGCAGGAGGAAAGGGAGGAAGTAAAAGCCCTGTTTTGAAATATGCACAAGAAGGAGTTGCTCAAGCAATACGAGATATGCTTCATATGCGTTGTGAAATTGATTTGGTTAGCCCGAGTTCGGCAACCATTTATGTGGCGGAAAAAATGATTGGAGCGGCCGTCGGGCCGGGCGGTTCAATGGTAAAAGATATGGAAGAAGAATTAGGACTTCGATTACAAATAAAAGGCATGTCGGAAATGCCTAAATGGTTGGCCAAAAAGAGTAAAGGATCTCGTGATGATTGGGACTTTTCGGACAACGGGGGGCAAAGTGATGCCCCTTGGGAGGCTCAACGGCGAGGAAAAGGAAAGCGCAAAAAGGGCCGAAGATAATATTATTTTTATATTTCCCTAAAAAGAAAATAAGAAAAGCGAAAGCCCTTTCGGCTCTGTGGCTCCAACCCTACTTTGGTACCTCGCCGCCTCCTCCGGTATGGCGATGGCAAGTTTTTCTTCATGGTGGTTCGTATGGCGTCACGAAGATACCACAACTAAAATGGATGAAAGGACATTATTTGACCAAGCATTTTGGTTTTCTTTTTCATATTTGATGCCCTTCCTCCCATCATTATTTGCTTTATTGGGCCCTCTTGGAATTGACAAAATACATCAAAATTTTGCTCGTATTACGACAGCAATACTAGTTCTATTAATGGCGGTTATTATGACTGGAATATCACTTTCAACTCTTGCTTGGATGCGAAAGGACAAAAGTGATGAGGACCGCCACGTCAGTTCAGAAATTAACCATCATTTACTCGGTCGCGAGGAGAGGAGACACCTTTATTGGACCACTGGTCTAAGTGGGCTTGTTGCCCTATTGTGGTGGATAATCCTAATTTTGTAGAATAATATTTTTTCCCCTAAAGCCAAGCCTTGATGAATGGGGGCGTTGCCGCAAGAATAGGTGAGGTTGTGGTTGGACAGGCAGGTACGGGCGAGGGGCCAGTGGTTATCTTGCGCGATTCATCTACTGTAACAAGTGGAGTGGAGGTTCAGCAAAAACTCATTTCTGCGGCAATTGCTTTTGGAAATATTCTTCGCCGCACATATGGGCCAAAAGGACTTGACAAAATGATGTATAAGAGCAATGGAGAAGTTGCGATTACAAATGATGGTGCCAAAATAGTCTCTGAATTAATGATTAAACATCCTGCAGCAAAGGCATTTGTTAGCCTTGGTGAAGCACATGAAGAAGCGGCTGGCGATGGAGTAACGGGCTGCATATTATTTGCTGCCGAATTAATGCAAGAAGCGGGCAGATTACTTTCAAGAGGTTTACATCCACTGGTACTAATTGAAGGATATGCTAAAGCGTTAGAAATTGCTATTGTAAATATTAATCAAAATGCCATATGTTTTGACCGCGAAAACAATGAACAAATGACAAATGTTGCAATGACGGCTTTGGGCGGAAAATTCATTGCCAATTCAGGAAACAAAATTGCAAACTTAATTAGTCAATCTATTCAGCAAACTACATTCATTGAAGATGGAGTTATTAATTGCTCAAGTGAAAGGGTTATTCTTGCCAAATCTAGAGTTGGTGATTTGAGTGAAAGTAGATTGATTCGCGGTGTAGTTATTGATAAAAAAGTGGAATTGGCCCATGGACCTAGATCTATTAATGATGCAAATATTCTCCTTCTCACCTCGCTCCTTGGAATAAAGAAAACTACCATAGATGCAGAAATTGAAATTACAAGCCCAGACCAATTGGTGGCCTTTCTTGAATCGGAAGATGAATTGATTGAAAGCAAAGCAAACGCAATTGTTGCATTGGGTGTTAATGCATTATTTTGTCAGGAAGAAGTCGATAATAGAATTTTGCACAAATTGGTTAATATGGGCGTTTTTGTAATTAATGGAATAGACGCAAATGAAATGAAATATATTGCAAGCGCAAGTGGGGCGAAACTGATTAATAATATTCAAGATTGTGAAATAACAGACTTGGGATTTGCAGGAAATATTGAAGTGCTGCGAAAAGAAAACAATGGAGAAATTACCGAGCACATTTACATCAATCAATGTAAAAATGCAAAATTAGTAACTATTGAAGTTGGTGGTGCTGGTGGCGTAGCTACAGAAGAGGTGTTACGTTCAATACATGATGCACTTAGAGCATGCCAAGAAGCCACCGCCGGAGAGTTAGTTTCAATTGGAGGAGGGTTTTCACATACTCAAGCAGCACTTGAAGTTCGTAAAGCATCAGAACGAGAAAGTGGTAGAGAAAGATTGGCAATGGAGGCGTTTGCAAGAGCATTAGAAGTAATTCCGCGAACATTAGCCATCAATTCTGGTGGTGATGCTTTGGACAAAATATTAGAATTGAGATCGCACATTAAGAATGACAATCTTTCAGGAATAGATGCGAGTGGTGATGTTTCAGATGTTTCTTCAATTCTTGAACCCACGAAGTCGTTAATTCATGCCCTAGGGAGTGCCACCGAGACTACGGCTACTTTGCTGCGCATAGACCAAGTTATTTCGGCGCGCGGGGATTGATTACCCATCAACCAATTATTCTTTGAATAATGTTGCTCTCAATCTGTATAGATCCCCAGAGAGGAAGATTGCTGTGATGATAAGGATAATTTGGACTACAAATCTCAAAAAGTGCTGCTGAGTTGTCATCAAGGTTCCATTGAATGGAACATCATAGATCCACATGTACAGATTGGCAGGAAAGACGGCGATGAGGAATAGCACCAGCAAACGACAGGTCAGCTCTCTGCTATCAGGATGAATGATTCCAATTCCTCCAGCGATTTCCATTGCTCCGGTCAAGTAGACTAGAAACAAAGGAAAGGGAAGAAAGGGGGGGACGATTTCGACAAATATTTGCGGATTACTGAAATGTGTAATTCCAGCAATGATGAAGGCTATTCCATAGATGATCGCCAATGCAGAGGTTAGAAAAATGTGAAAATCACCACATTTTAGAATCTGATGAGCCCACGAGACATAATATAATTAGAATCGGGAGAACTATCATTGGTAATTTTGGAACCGACTCTGTATATCCACGGAATTTCGCCCCCACAACTGTTGAAAGGAAAACTGTTAATCCTATTGCAGTGGATAAAAGAATAGTTGCCATGACCGTCTCGTCTTCAATGAAAATGAGACTTGTTAGAAGAATGGTTGAGATGGCTAGAAGGCCACCTCCGACTGCCATCCTCATTGCATTCGTTTCTCCTAGAGCGCTTTCATGAGTTTCTTTCCCAAAAATACTTTCATTAAATTTTTGTGGATTAATATTCATTTTCATTCCGACTACAAGAGTTACTACCCCCACAATCGCCATTGGTATAACAGGCTCGCCCATGGGTTGTGGTATTCTTTTCAGCATTTAGTAATGACGAGAATGCTTTCTAATAATTGTTTTTTTAATGGGTGAAATGACCTGTCGAACAACATTTTCCAAACATTGAATTTCAAAGGCCCACCCTTCCGACTACGGGTGGTTGCGTGGGTACCGACATAGATGCGGGCGTGTACAAGGGGTCCCCTTGTGTATGGATTGATTATTCCACTAGTTTGGTTCTAAAATTGGAATCGATGA